>AACY020553287.1_pt1 | contig 16714 bp, 11 predicted proteins | sample 267378 | NCBI WGS metagenome assembly AACY02 (sample SAMN02954345, study PRJNA13694) | marine metagenome | biome: aquatic; feature: ocean; material: water; isolation source: isolated as part of a large dataset composed predominantly from surface... | reverse complement strand
ATGAAATTGATAAAACACAAGCTACTCATGGGAATAGAACATTTTATTTATCAGTATCTCCGAATTTCTATGCAAGTGGATGTAAAGCTCTTAAAGCAGCTGGCCTTTTGGATGACCCTAAGAAAAGTCGTTTAGTGATTGAAAAACCTTTTGGAAGAGATTATTCAAGTGCAAAAAAATTGAATAAGATCGTTCAGAGTTGCGCTGAAGAAAGTCAGATTTATAGGATTGATCATTATTTAGGTAAAGAGACAGTTCAGAATATTCTTGTTTTGAGATTTGCTAATACTATTTTTGAACCAATCTGGAACAGAAATTATATATCAAGTGTTCAAATTACTTCATCTGAAACAGTAGGTGTTGAAGATAGAGCAGGTTATTACGAAAGCTCCGGTGCTTTAAGGGATATGCTTCAAAATCATATGACTCAAATGCTTGCTGTTACAGCAATGGAACCTCCTGGAAAGTTTGAACCAGAAGCAATAAGAAATGAAAAAGCTAAGGTTCTTCAAGCTTCAAAACTTGCTGACGAAAATGAACCGTGGAATTGTTGCATAAGAGGTCAATATGGAGAGGGAGGAAATATTTCAAATCGACTAAAAGGATATAGGCAGGAAGATGGTGTTAATTGTAATAGCACTACAGAAACTTATATTGCGACAAAAGTATTTGTTGATAACTGGCGTTGGCAAGGGGTTCCTTTTTATTTGAGAACAGGGAAAAGACTTCCTAAAAGACTTGGAGAAATAGTCTTGACTTTTAAAGATGTTCCTGTTCATTTATTTGAATCAACAATAATAAATCCTGCCCCAAATCAACTTATCCTTAGAATTCAGCCAAATGAAGGTGCAACTTTCAGATTTGAGGTAAAATCTCCTGGTTCTGGAATGAAATCAAGACCTGTTGAGATGGAATTTTCTTATGATGAATCATTTGGAGAACCGTCAGATGAAGGCTATGTAAGGTTATTAGCTGATGCAATGCTTTCTGACCCAACCTTATTCACTCGAAGTGATGAAGTAGAGGCAGCCTGGAAACTCTATACACCATTAATAGAATTGATGGATAATTCTCCTTGGAAGTTACCTATCCATAATTATGAATCTATGACGTGGGGACCTCCTGAGTCTGATCAATTAATTTCAAAAGATAATATTTTCTGGCGTAGACCTTAAAAATGAAACCTCAACTAACACTCCAAACCCCTTTAGAGCTTCCTTATCAGGAAATTTCTAATTACCTTAATAAATTATGGATTTCAGAAGATAAAGATAATAGTGGAGCTAATACTTTTACATTAATGGTCTGGCAGCCTGCTTGGCTAGAACAATGTTTGGTTCAAAAAGGATTAGTAAATGGACCAATTACTGGAAATTTAAGTCCAGAGATAATTGAAGTTGCTAAAAAGTTTATATTAGATCAAGGACTTCCTCTCACTACTTCCCTTAATAGTGAAGAATTATTGAATTTGTTGAAGGAAAATTTATCTAGTAAAGACTATGAAGATTTTAGAGGACAATTTTTTGAATCAACAATAAGTACATTGAATCCAAGAAGATTAATAACCCTAGCGCCAACATTAAGTAAAAATTCAGAAATCAAAACTTTTGTATCCGCTTACTGTCCATTAAGTGATACTCCAGCTATGCAACCTATATGTGGGGATTTAGTTGTTATCAGGGGAGACTCGGCCTCAATATCTAATAAAGGATTAAAAATAATTGATGAATTATCTATTGATGAATTACCTTCATGGTTGTGGTGGAATGGAAGCTTGGATGAATCGCCTGAAATCTTCGAACATTTTACTAATTATGGTCTGCGGTTAATAATTGATACAGCTCTTGGATCGCCTCAAAGATGTTTAAATGTTTTAGATCAATTAAATAATTCAAATAAAGCTATTAATGATTTGAATTGGGTTAGATTGAAAAATTGGAGGGAATCATTGGCAATGATTTTTGATCCGCCTTCGAGGCGACCAATTTTGGATCATATTACTGATATTGACATTGATATTGCAGGAGATCATATTATTCAAGCTTTGTTTTTGATTGCATGGATTAGCGATAAACTTGGTTGGTCTTTTCTAAGAGTTGAAAGGGATACGGAATCAACAAAAATAGACTTTGAAAGAATTAATGGCGAAAAAATTTCTGCTTCAATAAATCCCTTATCTTTGGGAAATCCAAGTATTCATTTAGGACAAGTTATTGGATTAAGGCTGATTTCAAAAATTAGTGAGGTTCAAAAAAATAACACTTGTGTAATACTTGGTTGTGAATCAGTGGAATGTATGAGACTTGAAGCAGGGGGAATGGCTGATATGGAACTAATAGAACAAGTTGTTCCAAACTCTTCTTCTACATCAGAGTACGATGTTAGTAAATTATTGGGAAGTAGTAGAGGAAATACCAGTCCTCTTTTTGAAAATTCTATTAAAATTGCCCTTCAAATATTTAAAGGTTTTAATAACTAGTAGATGCCTTGTGTAATATCTTCTCCTTCAACTGATAGTGGGAAAACCACATTATCGCTTTTGCTTTCTTGTTGGGCGTTTTCAAAAGGTATTAAGATACAAACTTTCAAGGTTGGCCCAGATTATCTTGATCAACAACAACTTAGTTCAATTGGCCAACCTATTTGTAGGAATTTAGATATTTTTTTAAGTGGTGAGGAATGGGTTCAAGAAAGTTTTTTTAAACATTCTTTGAAATATGAATTCTCATTAATTGAAGGAGCAATGGGTCTATATGATGGATTGGGATCATCAACCTATTCCAGCACAGCAAATATCTCTAAACTTCTCAATGCTCCAATAATTTTTATTGTTAATGCTAGAGGTCAAGTAGCTTCTCTTTTGGCGACTATTCGAGGTTTTAGAGATTTCGATAGTGAGTTGTCTATAGTAGGAATTGTATTTAACAACGTTAATTCAGATAGACATAAAAAATTAATCAAAGAAGTTTTTAAAAATGAAGATATTGAAATTCTTGGTTTTTTACCATCTGATCCAAAAATAACTTTAAACAAAGCTAATTTAGGTTTGATATCTCCAATGGATAATGGAAGACAAATTGATGTTCAATACTTTGCAAATTTCGCCGAAAGAAATCTTGATGTATTTTCTCTTATTAAATTCCTGAAATCTCCTCCAAAGAAAATATTTAATTCTGTCAATTTGAAAGATTTTAAAATAGACAAAAGTAAACCTATCGCAATTGCAGAAGATAAAATCTTTCATTTTCAATACCCTGAAACTAAGGAGTTTTTGACTGAAATAGGAATACCATTGATTTCATGGAGTATTTATGATGATGAAGAAATACCTAATGAGGCCTCTTCTCTAATTATTCCTGGGGGATTCCCTGAAAAATATGCTGCTCATATAAGTAACTCTACAAAAAGCTTAAATTCGTTAAGGAAATTTCGTAAAAATGGATTTATATATGCTGAGTGCGGAGGGATGATGATTTTAGGAGACTTTATAAAAGATGAAAATGGTAATAATCATAAAATGAGTGGCATCCTCCCTTTTAGATCAAAAAAAAGTAAACTTTCAGTAGGTTATAGATATATTGAGGGTTTAAAAGATACTCCGATCATTAAACAAAATCAATTAATTAGAGGACATGAATTTCATTATTGGGAAATTGAAAATAATTTATCTGAACTTGATTTTGGAAAAGCTAAGCATCTGAAGAAACTTTTTCCCCCTTGGAAAATTAAATCTTGGGAAACTGAATACAAAAATGAAGGCTTTTTTGATGAAAAATTACATGCAAGTTGGATTCACTTACATTTCCCAAGTTCTCCAGAAGTCGCAAAAAACTTTATAGATGCCACCCAAATTGGTTTTTCAAAGAATTATTAATTTATTATCAAATCAAAAATTTTGAGAGGAGAACCTAAAAAAAACATTCCAGGCAAAGTGATTAATGGTCCTAAAAAACTACCCACCATGACCTCAATTTTTGTATGGCCCAAGGTTTCTTTTAAAATTAATTCAGATTGAGGGTCCAGTTTTTTTGATAGTTTATTGATTTCTGCAGCTTGAATCCCAGCTGATTTTCGAACACCACTAGCGTCATACATAACTATTAATGCTACAGCAACTGATAATGCGAATATTGAGCTATCAAATCCTAATTCATAACCTATACCAGATGAGGCACCAGTTATTAAGGCGGAATGACTTGAAGGCATACCACCCGTCTCGAACATAATCCCAAATCTTATCTCTCCAGTTGAAAAGAAATTAAATACAATCTTAAAAAATTGTGCCAGTAAACACGATAATAAGCTCCAGAAAAGAACTGAATTATTAAAAAAGGGAAAAAACTCAGACATAAATTAAAACTAATTATCTGTCTCTATTTGTAATAAAGTCGGCTAACGATATTAAATACTTTGCATCTGCACCCCAAGGTTCAATTGCTTTTTTTGCTTTTTCAACCAAATCAAATGCTCTTTTCTTTGACTCCTCCATTCCAAGTAATTTAGGGTAAGTAGTCTTGTCAGCTAAAAGATCTTTTCCGGCAGTTTTACCAAGCTTTTCACTGCTGGAAGTTAAATCAAGAATATCATCTATTATTTGGAAGGCTAAACCAATTCCCTCTGCATAAGTTGTTAGAGCCTGTAATAGTTTTTCGTTAGCGCCTGCGATCATTGCGCCTGTTCTTACGCAAGCCTTTAATAAAGCCCCAGTCTTATGAAGATGAATATATTCGAGAGTTTCAAGGTCAACTTCTTTGCCTTCGCATTCTAAATCAACTACTTGTCCTCCCACTAAACCTGGTGCACCGGCAACCAAGGAAAGTTCACCAATTACATTTAATAATCTGGTCGGATCAACTCCTGGACTTCTTAAAGAGACCATTTCAAATGCTCTTGTTAATAAGGCATCGCCTGCGAGAATAGCTATTGCATCTCCATATACCTTATGGTTGGTTGGCCTTCCTCTCCTTAAGTCATCATTGTCCATAGCGGGTAAATCATCATGAATCAAAGACATTGTATGAATCATTTCTATCGCTACTGCGGTAGGAACAGCTAAAGAAGGTTCTCCTCCTGCCAGCGAACAAGAGGCTAAACACAAAATTGGACGTATTCTTTTGCCTCCAGCTAAAAGAGAATATCTCATTGACTCTCTAAGTATTTCTGGATTTTCTGGGCCTAGGGAGAAATCAAGTGCTTCTTCAACAACTTTTTTTGCGTTTTTAAGATATTTTTCAAAATCTGAAATGTTATTTATAACGTCAGTCATTTTATACCTTTAAAAATAATTTTTCTCATCTTGGAATTTATGGCAAAAGGTCGTTCAGGGTTGATGATAAACCAAATTGTTTTTGCCAGCTAAAAATAGTATTCACCAGTAACATTGTTACGGTCATTGGTCCTACACCTCCTGGAACAGGTGTGTAAGCAGATACTTTAGGAATGACATCTTCTAATGATACATCGCCACATAATCTAGTTTTATTTTTATCAGAACTTTTTAATCTATGTATTCCAACATCGATAATAACTGCACCCTCTTTTACAAAACTAGAATTTATAAGATTTGGTTTCCCTGCAGCAGCAATTAGTATGTCAGCTTCTTTACAGACTTTATCTAAATTTACTGTTTTTGAATGAGTCATTGTTACCGTACCATTAAGGTTTAACAACATAAGCGATAGGGGTTTCCCAACTAATAAACTTCTTCCGACTACAACAATTTTCTTTCCTTCAATTGTAATATTTTGCGATCTTAATAAATTAATAATTCCTGCTGGTGTACATGATCTCATCCCAGGCTCATTTTTCACTAGTTTGCCGATGTTTAACTCATTTAACCCATCTACATCTTTGTCTGGATTGATATAACTTATCAGTCGTTGCTCATCAAACTTCATTGGAATGGGGAGTTGAAGCAACATTCCATCAATATCCTTGTCGATGTTAAGTTTTTTTATTAATTGTTCAACCTCTTTTTGGTCTACATCATCTTTTAGATGAAAGATAAAGCTTTTAATTCCCACTCTTGAACATGCTTTTTCCTTATTTTGAACGTAAACACCACTCGCGGGATCCTCACCTATTCTTATTACAGCTAAACCAGGAGCTCTTTTTGCAGTTATTTTATTGATAGAAATATAGTCATTTAATCTTTCCTCAATTTCAAGAGATAATTTTTTACCGTCCAATTTTAATGACATTTAGAAAAACATCTCCTTTTTACACCTAGCATGCCTATAATTTTAAATTAATCAAATAGATTTAATTATATTCTGTGAAAAACATTACAACTAACTTAAAAAAATTGCTTTATCTGTGGAGGAGGAGTCAAGTTCCAATAAAACAGCCAACTAGAATCTCAAAAATTGATAATCTCATAATTTTTTTAATATGCATCTTAATTTCAATAATTTCTTCTTATAAATTACTTCTTATTTCGCCTTTAAATATCTCAAATACTTTTTCTTGGATTTGTAATTTTGCTGAAGCACTTATTAGTTCTGGAATTTTGATATTAGTTTCAAAAAAAGAGAATCCTACAATTTCTTCAAGACAGATTATTTTTATCATAACTCTTCTTCTTGCAGTACAAGCATTGAAATTAGCCTTAGCCTCAAACATAAGTCCATTATCATTTATTATCCCACCGGCTCTAATAATATCTCAAGGAATGGGAAGTATAACGGCTTTAGCTTGGGTATCAATTGCTAGTCTTATTTGGCCTGATCCAGCAGTTACTATTAATAACAATTTATTTTTTATTTTATTAGTTTGCGCTTCAGTAGTATCTCTACTTGGAGCAAAAATAAGAAGTAGAGCACAGTTACTTCAACTATCAATTTTTGTTCCCATTGGATCGTTTTTGAGTCAATGGATATTGATCGATAAAGATAAAATATCTCTTATTGATAAACAAGAATTTCTTTTTGCTAATGGAGATATATTTTCAGATTCCTTGTTATTAGCAATAGTAATGCTTTTTACTATTTTATTTATTCCTATATTTGAATCTATATTTGGACTATTAACTAAAGCAAGATTACTCGAATTGGCCGATAAAGAGAAACCCCTCATTAGAAGATTGTCTCTTGAAGCTCCTGGCACTTTCGAACATACCTTGTTGATATGTGGTTTGGCAGAAGAAGCAACAAGAATGATTGGTGGTGATATTGACCTAATTAAAACTGGTGCGTTATATCATGATGTTGGTAAATTACATGCCCCAAACTGGTTTATTGAAAATCAGGATGGTTCAAAAAATCCACATGACGAAATAGATGATCCTCTTAAAAGTGCAGAGGTATTACAGGCGCATGTTGATGAAGGATTAAATTATGCAAGAAAAAATAGACTTCCTAAACCAATAGCAAATTTTATCCCAGAACATCAAGGCACTTTAAAAATGGGATATTTTTTTCACAAGGCAAAAGAAAAAAATATCAAGATTAAGGAAAATGATTTTAGGTATAATGGACCTATACCTCAGTCAAAAGAAACTGCTATCTTAATGCTGGCTGATGGATGTGAAGCTGCATTAAGAGCTATGAATATTAACGCCTCTGATAAAGAAGCTTTGGAAACAATTTCTAAAATTATCTACTCCCGTCAAAAAGATGGCCAATTAGATGATAGTAATTTATCGAAGGGAGAAATTTTTTTAATAAAAAGAGCATTCTTGAATGTATGGAAAAGAATAAGACATAGAAGAATACAGTATCCAACAAGCAAGAATAATACTTTTTCCTAATTATTGTTCAAGTAATTTATAGCCTAATACTTCTTCGATGTTTTGGATTACACCAATAAAGTAGAGCTAAGGTACTTAATAATGTTGTTAAAAGAGTAAATCCACCAATTCCATAAAGGTCTTGAAGGGTTATAAGCCTTATCACTGAATAAGGACCCATGCCAGAAATTACCATAGATAAAGATACTAAAGTTAAGGTTACTCCCCATTTTCTCTCTGCTAAAAGAGCTGCTGATGAGACAATTCCAACTATCGCAGCGGGCCATCCAAGACTTATGGCAAGAGTTATGTTTGCAACTTTTAACGGAGGTCCATAACTTATTATTAATGCGATTATCGGAAGTGCAATTATATTGCTGATTAGCCCAACCCAAGAAAGTGCCCAATAACCAAGTAACCTTTCTCTCATTATTTATTGCTTAAACTAATATTTAAATCTACATTATTAAATGACTATTTTTAATGATACTTAATAATCCTAAGAAATAATTTAATTTGCAGGATTAGATAGAAATGTTTTCTCAGAATTTTCTAAATTATCAAATTGTGGGTGAATTGAATTTTTTTTCTCAGAAAATACAAGCCTATTTAAAGCATTAACATATGCGTTCGCAGCAGCAACCACAACATCTGTGTCGGCAGAATGTCCAGAATATATTTTATTATCCCTTCTTATTCTTATTGTCACTTCCCCCAAAGCATCAATACCCTCTGTCACAGATTTTACAGAAAATTCGATTAATTCATTAGGAACTTTGGCTAACTTATTTAGAGCCTCACATACAGCATCAACAGGTCCAGTACCTAATGATACCGCAGTATCCTCAGTATTATCATCCGTGTTTAGAAGGGTAATTGTGGCGGTAGGTTTAGATGCATTACCGCAACTTACTTGTACAAGTCTTAATTGAAATTTAGCTTCTGGGAGTTGTACTTGTTCACTTACAATTGCTTCTAAGTCTCTATCAGTAATTTCTCTTTTCCTATCAGCTAAATCCTTAAAACGAGCAAAAGCATCATTTAAGTCTTCCCGGCTTAAGTCATATCCCATCTCTTCTAATCTTGCTCTCACTGCACTTCTTCCACTTAGTTTTCCTAAAGATATTTTGTTATCACTTAATCCAACAGTCTTTGCATCGATTATTTCGTAAGTTAGTCTATTTTTTAAGACTCCATCCTGATGAATACCTGACTCATGGGCAAAAGCATTTGCTCCAACAATGGCTTTATTAGGTTGAACAGTCATCCCAGTTAAATTGGAAACAAGTCTTGAAGTTTTTGTTATTTCTTCTGTTCTAATAGCTGTGAGAGGAGTAGGTGAATCTGGGGTTCTTTTGAAAAAACTATTAAAAAAACTTTTCCTAACATGTAGTGCCATTACTAATTCTTCTAAAGAGGCATTCCCGGCTCTTTCACCAATTCCATTAATAGTACATTCTAGTTGTCTTGCTCCATTTTTTACTGCCTCTAGAAAATTTGCAACTGCTAAACCTAAATCATTATGACCATGAACAGAGATTACTGCCTCATCAATATTTGGAACATTTTTATTTATATCAGCAATTAATTTTCCAAATTCACTAGGAGTTGTAAATCCAACAGTATCAGGGATATTTATTGTTGTCGCTCCTGCAGAAATTGCTAGTTTAATCACTTCATATAAAAAATCAGGATCACTCCTTGAGGCATCTTCACAAGAAAACTCAATATCATCTACAAATGATTTTGCATAATTAACCATTTCTGGAACTATTTGAAGAACATCTTTTCTAGATTTTTTAAGTTTATGTTTAAGATGAATATCACTTGTGGCAATAAAAGTATGTATTCTTTTTTTTGGAGCTGGGCTTACTGCTTCATAACATGCTTTTATATCTCCTTTGGAAGCTCTAGCTAAACCACATATGATAGGTCCATTTTCTTTTCCTACAGCATTGGCAATTTTATTAACAGCTTTAAAATCTCCGGGACTTGCAAAAGGGAATCCAGCTTCTATAACATCTACTCCTAATCTTGCTAATTGGTGGGCAATAGCTAGTTTTTCCTCAAGATTTAAGCTGGCGCCAGGAGATTGCTCCCCATCTCGAAGAGTTGTATCAAAGATCAAAATTCTGCCTGGATCTTTGGCCATTTTCTAGAATCCTTTAAACTTATATTAAGCTAATTAAAAAAATTTGACTAGATTTTTTTTTAGTAAATTACGGCTATTGATTATTACTTAACAATATTGGTTAAATTTTTAGAAAAAATTTAATATTTTTAATTTATTAAAGTATTGTTTTAAGATTAAAGCTTCTTTTATAAAGAGTTATTTTTTATAAAATTTCAGACAAAAAAATATAAAAAAAATATGAATGGCCAATACCCAAAAAAAAATGTTTTAGGCCAGTTAGCGATAGTTTTACATGCTCATCTGCCTTATGTCAGAAAAAATGAAAAAAACTCTTTAGAAGAGGATTGGTTATTTCAGGCGATTTTGGAATGCTACATACCACTTCTTCAGGCAATAGAATCTTCCAAAAAAGAAAATCCTTTAAACACAAAACTTACTATTAGTTTATCTCCCACATTATTATCACTTCTTGATAATAAAAAAATTCAAGAAACTTTCCCATTTTGGATTAAAACAAGGAATGATTTTTTACGCGAGTTGCCACAAAAAGAAAAAAATGCCTCTGCATTTTTAATGAATAACCTCAATGACAAATACTCATATTGGGAAGAATGTTCCGGAAATTTAATTGAGAAATTTAGAGTTTTAAATAGATCTGGAAATTTGGATATTCTTACTTGTGCGGCTACACACGGATATTTGCCAATCCTAAGGGAGAATCCTGAAACTGTAAAAGGACAAATTAACACAGCTATTAGGAGCCATGAAAATATTTTTGGAACTAAACCTTTAGGTATTTGGTTACCTGAATGTGCATATTATGAAAATTTAGATGAAATACTATTCAATTCTGGAATTAGATATGCAATTTTAGATGGTCACGGGATTCTTAATGCCACTCCAAGACCTAGGTATGGGGTATATGCCCCAATCTGCTCTAAAAAAGGAGTTGCTTTTTTCGGAAGAGATAGCGAGTCAACCCTGCCCGTTTGGTCTGCCAAGGATGGATTCCCTGGAGATAGAGTTTATAGAGAATTTCATAAAGATTTGGGTTGGGAATTACCTGCCACTAAGCTTCAAGAAAAAGGTATTTCATGTAAAAGACCTTTGGGATTAAAGTTCCACAAGATAACAGATGAAAACGTCCCCTTAGGTAAAAAGGAGTTTTATCTAGAAACCGAAGCTATAAAAAAGGCTGAGGAGCATGCTGATACTTATCTTCAATCGAGATTAAAACAATTAGAAAAATTAACATTATCTTCTTCCTTTAATCCCTTATTGGTAGCTCCATTTGATGCAGAGTTATTTGGTCATTGGTGGTATGAGGGACCTATATTTTTAAAGAATATTTTAAAGAAATCTAGTAGATATTTAATTAAACTTACAAACTTAAAAGAGTTTTTGATGCCAAGTCCTAATCTTCAGATTTGCGACCCTTCCCCATCAAGCTGGGGGCAAGGGGGTTACCATAACTACTGGATTAATGATGCAAATGCGTGGATCGTTCCGGAAATCACTAAAGCAGGCTCAACTTTTGTTGACTTGTGTAAGGAAAATTATAATAGTGATTTATCTACAAGACTTTTTAAGCAAGCAGCAAGAGAATTACTTCTCTCTGAGTCCTCTGATTGGAGTTTTATCCTTAGGGCCGGAACTACCACTGAGCTTGCCAAAGAAAGAATAGAAAGACACTTATTTAGGTTCTGGAAATTAGTTGAAATGATTAAAAATAATTCTACTATTAATTTAAAATTCCTTGAGGATATTGAGGAAGAAGATAAAGTTTTCCTGGAAATTAATATTGATGATTGGCGAAAATAAAAGTACTAATTTAACTTAAGCATTCCTAATTTTACTTTTAAGGGTGAATTTATAAACATCTTACTCATTACATAGATTAGTTTTGGAAGAGGAAGTGTATTAGTTAGAAAACCTACCCATTCTTTGGTCGATAATCTAAAGAAATTTGAGAAAAAGCTTCTTAATCTACTTTCATCAAAACTCATTAATCTATTGAGCCCATATTGGTAAAGCTTGTGCCTTTGTGTTAATTCGTAAGGCCATAAGACATCCCAACCTTTTGTAGCAAGCTCAAATGAACTTAAATGAGGTTCTTTTAAAAAAATTGCTAATTTTTCAGCAAGGAGCGGGGCCCTTCTTAGTAAAGAACCAATCATGTATCCTGATGCAGGATGCACCATACTTGCAGCCCCTCCAAAACCAAGTACAAATTGTTTTTTAAATGGGAGGGGTAAATTCATTGGGAAAAGGCAGTTCTCTTCATGAAAGATTTCACTTACTTTAATCCCTTTATTATCAAGTCTTTTAAAAAGTCTTTTTTTAAGATTTTCTTGCGATAATGCTGGATAACTAGCTAATGATGTTTCTTCAACAAAAAATGTTTGATTGCCTAGATCCATTGCATAGAGAAAAGAAGGAGAAGATAATTTTTCTTCACTGTTTAAATGATTTGGACGAAAATCCATCAAGACAAATTGTTCCTTTTTAACTGGTGGAGATGAGAATTTGCCAACAATTCCGTAAGCTGCTTGTTGAGCGATTTTATTTTGAAGTGGTCTTTTTATAAAATTACTTTTATGACCACTTGCATCAATAACTAACCTTGCCTTTATTTTTAGACCTGAATAACAAATTACTTCAGATAGTTTTTTATTCTCTTTAATATCCTGTGCCGTTTCATTCAACCATTCAATTCCTTTGCACTTTTTTAAAAGTTCATTTTGAAAGGCTTCTTGATTTATTAAACCATAATCATAATTATGTTTAGTTGGAATATTCCCTTTTTTATTGTTTCCATTCCCAAAAAAACTAACTGTTTCACACCATCGGTGAGATAACAAAGACTCTAATCCTAATTCCTCTAATTCAGATGCCCATATGCCATAAGTATTCTCCCATTTTTCATTTGGAGATTTTGTTGATATACCTTTTATTTTTAGATCCTGCTTAGCTAATTCAGAAGCTAAACATAATGCTGCAGGACCGGAACCTAAAATTAAAATATCAAGTATTTCCATATTATCTAATAAAGCATTTTCTTTTAATTTTCTTTCTCTGAGTTGAGTTGGTCTGTTTCTTCTGTTTGTTCATGAGGAACTAATACCACTTCTGATAAATGATCACCCTCATCTAATCTTTGTAATTTTACTCCAGTAGCAGCTCGAGATTGCTGGGAAATTTTGTCTGCGTTTGTTCTAACTATTACACCTTTTTCAGTCACAAAAAGCAATTCTTCCCCTTCTCCAAGGACCTTTAAACATACTAGTTCATCATCTTTGATTCTAAATTTTATCGCCCTTAAACCCATTCCTGCTCTTTTCTGTAATCTAAACTGAGTTACGGGTACTCTCTTTCCTAGTCCAAAAGCACTGGCTATTAGTACCCAGGGACCTTCTGTAGAGTTAACTTCGAGATTTTCATCAATTTCTTTAGTAAGATGGTCATTTTTAGCCAGTTGATCAACTAAATCAGATGTTAAAACATCCATAGATACTAGATTGTCTCCTTTTCTAAGGTTCATTGATTTAACCCCCCTTGCAGTCCTACCAAGTGGCCTTAATTCGTTAATATCTAACCTGAAATGTATAGCCATTCCTGTTCTTGATCCAATTAAAACACTATCACCTTCTTTTGATAATCTGACCCATGTTAGGGCGTCTCCATCTTCAAGATTAATTGCTATTAATCCATTCGAGCGAATTTTTGAGAAAGCCGAAAGTGAAGTCCTTTTTATAAATCCAGCCCTGGTTAGCATTAATAAATAACAATCGTCATTAAAAGAATCTACTGCAACTAATGAGGTTATTTTTTCTTCTCGTGGTATTGGAAGAAGTTGAACTGATGGAGTGCCTTTCGCAGTTCTGCTACTCATAGGAACTCTATATGCTGGAAGAGCATAAGCAACTCCTCTATCACTGAAAAGTAAAAGAGTATCATGATCGTTACAGCTTATAAATAATTTAACTTCATCATCTCCTTGTGTCTTTGTTCCTGCTTTACCCCTTGACCCTCGACTGGTAGATTCAAATTCATTAACAGGCATCCTTTTTAAATAACCTGCTTCAGTTAATAAAACAACTGATCTGTCATTGGCTATAAGATCAATATCATCTAGACCACCACCTAAATCTAATATTTCTGTTTTTCTTGGCGAAGAAAATCTTTCATCAATTTTGTTAATTTCTTCAAGAATAATTTGAAGAATTCTTTCTTTACTATTCAATATTTGTTGATAGGAGTTTATTTTTTGCGTTAATTCATCATGTTCAGCTTTGATTTTATCTGCCTCTAGGGCTGTTAATCTTCTCAACTGCATTTGTAAAATTGCTTCTGCCTGCGTGGAAGATAACTCATGATCAGTTTGTAATTGTTCTCTAGCTGAAATTGTATCCTTTGCTGATCTTATTAGATTGATAATTTCATCCATAGAATCTAAAGCTAATAATAGGCCCTTTACAATGTGATCTCTATCTTCTGCCTTTTTTAATAAAAAACCTGTTCTTCGCCTTATTGTCTCTACTCTAAAATCTAGGAAAACATCTAACATTTTCCGAAGTGAAAGAGTTGTTGGTTCTCCTTTAACTAAAGCTAGAATATTTGCACTGAAATTATTTTGTAGAGGTGTTAACTTAAATAAGTTATTTAAAACCACTTGTGGATAGGCATCTCTTTTTAGCTCGATAACAATTCTCATTCCATCTCGATCACTTTCATCTCTAATATCAGAAATACCTTCTAATTTTTTCTCATTAACCAAGTCTGCAATTCTCTCTATCAAGGCTGCTTTATTTGTTTGAAAAGGCAGTTCGGTTATTATCACCGCATCTTTTTCTGCCCTACCAGCTGATTTGATTTGCTCAATATTTGCTACGCCTCTCATAGTTATTGAACCTCTTCCCGTTTTAAAAGTTTCTTTTATACCATCTCTGCCTAAGATTTGACCCCCAGTGGGAAAATCAGGACCTTTAATTAGTTCAAAAAGCTCTCTATCTTCAATTGATGGGTTTTTAATTATTGATTTGAGACCATTAATTAATTCTCCTAAGTTATGGGGTGGGATATTAGTTGCCATTCCTACGGCTATTCCAGATGATCCATTTAAAAGCAGTTGAGGGATTCTTGCAGGTAAAACTGTTGGTTCTTGTTGAGAACCGTCAAAGTTATCGGCGAAATCTACAGTTTCAGATTCAATATCTTCTAGTAAACTTTCATCTGTAAGAGACTTTAGACGAGATTCTGTATATCTCATTGCTGCGGGAGGATCGTTATCTACAGAACCAAAGTTTCCATGACCATCTATAAGTGGCATCCTCATGGAAAAATCCTGAGCCATCCTCACCAAAGCATCATAGACAGCAGTATCACCATGAGGATGGTATTTGCCAAGTACTTCTCCAACAACTCTGGCACATTTTCTGTAAGGCCTTCCGCTTGTTAAACCAAGTTCATACATTGCATAAAGAATTCTTCTATGTACAGGCTTTAATCCATCCCTTGCATCTGGAAGCGCACGACCAACTATAACGCTCATCGCATACTCCAGATAAGAGCGCGACATCTCATTTCTTAAGTCTGTTTGAATAATTCGATCGTTATCTTCGTTTAATCCAGAGTTACCGGAATCTACAATATCAGACATACAAAAAACCTTTCTTTAATAATAATCGGTGATCGTCATTATGAATAAAAAATAAGATATATTTAATTCCCAAATACTCACATTTACACACAAATCAAAATAAAACCTGTTGTTTTTGCGCAAACCTTGGCTTATTACCCCTTTAGTTGTTAACTTAATCTGAATAAATGAAAAATTCCGTGAATATTGAACTTGGTCTAAACAAAAAAGTCAGAAGGGCTTATGGCATTGATGAAATAGCTTTAGTTCCTGGGAAGAGAACACTCGATTACGATTTGACTGATCCTTCTTGGGTAATAGGCGATTTTAAGAGAGAAGTTCCAATTGTTGCTAGTGCTATGGACAGCGTTGTTGATGTAAATGCAGCAGTAGAACTTACCAAATTAGGTGCACTAGGGGTTATTAATATGGAGGGCATACAAACACGGTATGAAAATCCTGATGAAATATTAAACAAAATAGCATCAGTTGGAAAAAGTGATTTTGTTCCACTAATGCAGAAAATATATAGTGAACCTATTAAGGAGGAGTTAATTTTAAAGAGAATAAATGAGGTTAAAGAAAGAGGAGGCATTGCTGCTTTTAGTGGAACTCCTCAAGCTGCCATTAAATTTACAGAAATACTTAATGATTCCAAAATAGATTTATTTTTTCTTCAAGGAACCGTTGTTTCGACTGAGCATCTTGGTATGGAGGGGAAGGAAACCTTAAATATTAAGAAGCTTTGTCAATCTATGAAAGTCCCAGTTGTAGCTGGAAATTGTGTAACTTATGAAGTCGCTAAACTTCTAATGCAAGCTGGAGTTGCAGGATTAATGGTTGGGATAGGTCCTGGAGCGGCATGTACTTCAAGAGGTGTATTAGGAATTGGAATCCCTCAAGCAACTGCGATTGCCGATTGTAGTTCTGCACGAGATGATTTTTTCAAAGAAAGTGGTCGTTATATCCCTATCATTGGAGATGGAGGTATTGTGACGGGTGGAGATATTTGTAAATGTTTAGCATGTGGTGCAGATGCTGTAATGATTGGCTCTCCGATAGCTAAATCCTCAAATGCTCCAGGTAAAGGATTTCACTGGGGCATGGCTACTCCAAGTCCTATATTGCCTAGGGGCACAAGAATTGAAGTTGGGTCTACAGGATCTTTAGAAAGGATAATAAAAGGACCTGCCTTGCTTGATGATGGTACCCATAA
>AACY020555734.1_pt1 | contig 16741 bp, 16 predicted proteins | sample 267378 | NCBI WGS metagenome assembly AACY02 (sample SAMN02954345, study PRJNA13694) | marine metagenome | biome: aquatic; feature: ocean; material: water; isolation source: isolated as part of a large dataset composed predominantly from surface... | reverse complement strand
CTTATTCAAAAATATAAGAGAGATAGCTGGATAGTTTTTACTGAAAATAAAAAACAGGCAAAAGAATTTAATCAAATAATCAACAACAAGGGATTTAAATCAGGTATTTATAATACCGATCTTAATGATGAAGAGAGACAAGAGAATTTAGAGGCTTTTAAAAGTGGAAAACTAAATGTTCTAGTAAGCTGTACTGCTTTAGACGAAGGGTTCGACATGCCAGAGGCTGATGGAGCAATGATACTAAGTGCGTCATCCTCAAAAAGACAAAGGATTCAAAGAATGGGAAGAGTGCTTAGAATCACCGCAAATAAAGAAAATGCTTTAATAGTTACAGTCTATTCTTCAAAAACTGAATATGAAAAGCTCCGAGAAGAATCAAACAGGTATAAGGTTGAAGGCGTGCCGGTGAAGTGGCAACAAATGAGCCTATAATATTAATATGTCTTTAACTTATTCAAGTATGCTCGAATTAGGAACAGAGCTCATTCCATTTAATCTTTCAAATACAGTCTCAAAGAAACACTTTTCATCAGATGAGCTTGATAACTCTAAACCATCATTAATTATGTTTATATGTAATCACTGCCCATACGTTATTCATTATCATTCTGAAATAAAGCAAATTTTTCATGATTACAAAGATCAAATCAACATAGTTGCAATTAGTTCAAATGATATAGATAACTATCCTCAGGATGGGCCAAAAGAAATGCATGATTTATGGGAAAAGCTTGGACTATCCTTTCCATATCTTTTTGATGAAACTCAAACTATTGCAAAAGCTTATAAAGCAGAATGCACTCCAGAATTTTACCTTTTTGATACTAATAGAAAGCTTGTTTATAGAGGAAGATTGGATGAAAGTTCGCCAAATTCAAATATTCAACCATCTGGCAAAGATATAAGAAACGCTCTAGATAATTTATTCAATGACGAAGAAATAAGCAATGACCAATTCCCATCAATGGGATGCAATATTAAATGGAAGTAATTGATTTTTTAGACTAGTTTTCTATTAAAAGATTTGGTTTTCCTTCCTGTTTTTGTATTTGAAATTCGTCATATAATTTTCCAGTAGCATCATAAGCACGGAATCTTAATTTATTTTCTTTGACATCAATTATTTGGTATAGCTGAGTATTTTCACCAAGTTTTTTTGCGTAATTGCCTTTAGTAATTTTATACATCTTAGGACCACTTACCGATACAACATGCACTGTACCAATTTTCGGATCATATGCTTGTTGATAGCCGGTTGGAATATTTTTAACTCCTTTCAAATCAACAAGGCCAGTTCTTGAGTATGTATGATCGTGCCCACTTAAAACCAAATCAACCTTAAATTCATCTAAAAGGGGCTTCCATTGTTGACGCATTTCTTTATTGTCTCTGTTTGAAGCTGGCGAGTACATTGGATGATGAAAAGTCATAATAGTCCAACGATTTGGATTATTTTGAAGAACCTTTCTTAACCAGGGGACTTGTTTTGCAGTTTCAATGTTTGAGTCCAAAGAAATGAAGCGCACTCCTTGGTAGTCTACATAATATACAGTTTCTTTAAGACTATCATCAGGCACATCTTGAATTGGAAATGAAAATTGTGGCCTCCAATGACTACTGATGTTTTTGGTCTTAGTCTTATCTCTTAAGCGATCGTAAAGGGGTGCTTTACCTCCAAAAACAGACATATTAATAAGATCTTTTTTTGAAAAACCAGTAATTTTTTCGATACCTTTATCTACGGCAACTATTTGTCCAGAATTTGTTATTTTAATAATTCCTTTTTGATTATCAGAATCTTTAACTTGAACCTCAAATGATGTAGGCGAGTCATTTTTATAAGAAATAATATCTATATTTATATTTTTACCAGCTTTTGTTCTCCAAATCCTTTTTGCATCAGAGCCTGAATGATATTCGTGATTGCCAGGTGTTGCTATAACGGGAATAGTTCCATTTACCCAATCAGGACCTTGATGCCATTCACCCCATTGAGAGTCCATATCATGCTCATCAACCAAATCTCCAGCGTGGAGAGTGAATGCAGCACGGGGGGCATCTCGAAAAGCTTCTCTAAAAACCCTTGACCAATGAGTTTTAACTTCATTTTGGGCGTCTCCAAAATAAATAAAGCTAAAAGGCTTTTCTTCAGAGCTTGCTGTTCGAAAATGATAATACTCTGTCCAATTAACTCCATCACCAACTCGATATGTATAGAGCGTATCTTCTTTCAGACCCTTAAATGTAACACTGTGATAGTGTGCTTCATTAATATCACTTTTAAAATATGTTGTTTCAGCATCAAATTCTTTAGGCTTTAATGTTCTTCCATTTGCATTAGCAATGGCTAACTGAGCAAAAGCTTTTTTAACAGAAATATCAGTTCGCCAGTTTACTGACTGAGTTGTTGCAGGATTATCGTTCCAAGTTAAAACAACCCGATCAGGAAGCGGTGTTGGTTGGTGAGCCATTTCTGGTGGAAATTCTTTAGCGTTCCATTTTTGGTGCGCAATTGTATTTATACAAAATGTGATACATAGAAATAGAAATACCTTTTTCATATCAATTTAGGTCCTTGTCATAAGTTTCTGTTAATGCCATTACTGAAATTAAGGTTAGGAATGATGCAAAAGCAATATATACAGATACCCAAAATATATCAAAATCTGTCCATAATTTTGCAGCAATTGTGGGAGCAAATGCTCCTCCAGCAATAGCACCAAGCTGATATCCTAGAGTGGCTCCTGAATATCTTACTTCTGTTGAAAATAATTCAGTAAAGAATGCAGCTTGAGGACCATACATCATTGCAAGAAATGATAATCCAACAGAGACAGCAATTACTATTAACCAAAAATTACCTGTGTCTACTAGAGGAAAAATTACAAATGCCCAAACGGCAGTAAGAATTGCACCTGCCATAAATATTCCTTTTCTTCCATTTCTGTCCGAATAGGAGGAAAACATAAATTGGACCGGAACCATAACAGCAGAACCTATAAGAACAGCAGAGAGCATATCGTCTCGACTCATATCAGCACTTTTTACCCCATAAGCAAGCAAAAAAGCTACAAGAATATAAAAAGTTACTTGTATCGATAAAAATGCACCTGCTGCTAATGCAATTCTTTTTGGATATTTAATAAGGGCTTCAAGTACTGGAGATTTTTGAACTTCTTTATTAGTAACTTGATCTTGCGATGCTCTAAGATTTTGGAGCTCTCTAAATGCTTTTGTATCCTCCATTGTTAATTGAATATACATACTAATTCCAATTAATATTGCGCTGGCTAAAAATGGTATTCTCCATCCCCATGACAAAAAGGCATCATCTGATAAGAGGGCGCTTGTTGAAATAAAGGCAAGGTTTGCAAGAATCACTCCAATAGGTGCGCCAGCTTGAGCAAATGCACCATAATATCCGCGTTTATCTGAAGGAGCACTTTCAGTTACTAAAAGCATGGCTCCACCCCATTGACCACCGATTGCAAGACCCTGTGCGAATCTTAATGTTGTCAGCAATATTGGCGCTGTAACTCCAATCATTGCATAAGTCGGAAGTAAACCAATTAAGGTAGATGCAACTCCCATTAACATTAGCGCTGCCACAAGAGTCTTTTTTCTTCCAACTTTATCGCCGTAGTGTCCAAAAATAATTCCACCAATTGGTCTTGCAATGAAACCTGCTGCAAAGGTTAAAAGCGAAAGTATGAGAGCAGTAGACTCAGATACTTCACCAAAAAAAGCTGTAGGAAAAACTAAAGCTGCAGCTGCTCCATATAAAAAGAAGTCATACCATTCGATGCTAGTCCCAGCAAGAGCAGTTAAAGCAACTTTTTGCATGTTTGATTTCTTTTGAAGTGTTTCAGAGCTTGTCATATTAGGTCAATAATATACCAACAGGGTTTTTAATCCATCGGGTACGCAATAATATCCATTGGTTTAAGATCTTTTTTTAGATTACTAAAGTTTTTATAGTAGAGTTTGAAACCTTTATCTTCATAAAACCAAATATTTGAAACCCTTGCTTGATATTCATCATTCACCTTTCCAGATGAATATTTATAACTCCCACTCAGGTAATACAACGTTAAATATACATTTTCAGATAATCTAATAATTTTAATATTTGATGGAACAACATTTGATTCAACTCTGGAGTAGTAATCTACAACTGATTCCAAGTCAGGTGGCGGGTCCTCATAAAAATGATTTTCAGATGAAGAGCCAGTAATGGCTCCAATTTTACTTTCATAAAAAAAAATAGTTTCAAAATCTCGAGCGTTTCTAGCCTCCCAAAATTTTAATAAACTATCTTTTAGAGCTGCTTCACTATTTTCAGCGGATAAATTTAGACTCAGCAAACAAATTAAAAAAAAGGACCGTATCATACATATGCGCTTGAAGAAGTCATGATTTTAGCTGTAACTTCCATGACTTTTTTTGTTGGTGATTCTAGCTCTTCAGCTCCAGATTCATTAGCTTGCCCCGCATGAAGATCTTCATCAGCTTGCATAGTCTTAAGTATTTCTATGGTTTCTTTATCTTTTTGTGAAATTTTATCTAAATGTTTCTGAAGATGTATTACAACCTGTTTTTCAGTTTCCTCTACAAAGCCTAAACTTGTTTTTTCACCCATGGAACCAAAAATTGCGCCTATTGCAAATGAGCCTGCATACCAAAGAGGGTTTAATAAGGAACTTTTACCGCCAAGTTCGTCTAGCCTTTTCTTACACCAAACCAAATGATCTGTTTCCTCATCACCTGCATGTATTAGGTGTTCCTTAATTTTGGGATCCTTACAAACAAAAGCTTGACCTCTATAAAGGGCTTGAGCTGCAACTTCACCTGCATGATTTATACGCATCATTTGGATTGAAAGATCTTTTTCTTTTTTAGAAAGCTCTTCAGTATTTTTTTCTTTTGGATTTGGTGGATATTCTCTATCAGTACCACTTTTTTTGTCAGAAAGGGTCCTTAAAGCTATATCAAGCTCAGTGACTATGTTATTTAAAATACTCATTTAATACCTTTAAAACCAATATCTTTTCTGAAAAAAGCTCCATCAAAATCTACTTTCTCGACGAGATTATATGCTTTTTCCTGAGCCTCTTTCAAATCAGCTCCTAAGGCTGTGGCGCAGAAAACTCTCCCCCCACTGGTAACAACTTTGTCATCTTGTAATTTGGTTCCAGCATGAAACAATTTAACTTCCGGGTCTTCATTACTATTAAAAGATACCTCTTTATTTGATTCATATGACTCAGGATAACCATCAGAGGCAATAACAACTCCACAAGAGTGTTTATTACTCCAATCAATTTTATGAGAATCTAAATCATCATTAATAGCTGACAGGCAAAGCTGCACTAGACTAGACTTAAGTCTAATCATAATCGGTTGAGTCTCAGGATCTCCAAATCTGCAGTTAAATTCAAGAACTTTGATTTCATTATCCTTAATCATTAGGCCAGCATATAAAAATCCAAGATACGGATGACCTTCTTTGATTAAGCCATTTACTGTTGGATACATAACTTCATTCATAATCTTTTTATTGAGCTCTTCTGAAACTATAGGAGCTGGAGAATATGCACCCATTCCTCCAGTATTTAGTCCAACATCTCCTTCGCCAACAGGCTTATGATCTTGACTGGTTACCAAGGGCAAGACCTTGTCTTTGCTTACTACAGCAATGAAGGAGGCTTCCTCACCTTCAAGAAATTCTTCAATGACCACTCTTGTTCCTGCTCTACCAAAAGCTTTTTCTTTAAACATACTTTTGAGTGCCATTTCAGCTTCTGAAAGATTTTCGCAAATAATTACACCCTTACCGGAAGCTAGCCCATCTGCTTTTACGACAGTTGGGTATTCAATTTTCTTTAAATGACTAGCTGCATCATAGAAATTGCTGAACGAGGCATATTGAGCTGTTGGAATGCCATATTTTTCAAAGAAGTTTTTTGAAAATGTTTTAGAACCTTCAAGTTGTGAAGCATATTTCGATGGACCAAAAGAATTAATGCCATGTTCATGTAAGTAATCTGAGAGCCCATCAACCAAAGGCTGTTCAGGCCCAATTATTACAAGCTCTATAATTTTGTTTTTACAAAAGTTTTTTATTGACTCAAATTTGTTGATATCAAGTGGAATATTTGAAATCTTATCTTCCATTGCAGTACCTGCATTTCCAGGAGCAACAAAAACTTGTTCAACACTTGGGTCTTGAGCTGCTTTCCAAGCAAGAGCATGCTCTCTTCCACCCGATCCAATTACTAGTACTTTCATTAGTGTCTAAAATGTCTTACGCCTGTGAACATCATTGCAATATTATGTTCATTAGCCGCTTCAATTACTTCTCCATCTTTTATTGATCCACCAGGCTGTATTATTGATGAGATGCCGCTTAATGCAGCTTTATCTATTCCATCTCTAAAAGGGAAAAAAGCATCTGATGCCATGGAGGCATTTGTTACATCTAAACCTTCTTCTTTTGCTTTTAAGTTTGCAATTTCTGCACTTATGACTCTGCTCATCTGCCCAGCGCCGATTCCTATTGTCTGTTTGTTTTTCACATAAACTATAGCATTACTTTTAACAAATTTTGCAACTTTCCAAGCAAAGAGTAAGTCATTTATTTCTTCTTCTGATGGCTCTCTTTTTGTAACGCATTTTAAATCAGCTGCATTGATTTTTTTGTGATCATCATCTTGTATCAAAATCCCACCAGATACTTTCTTAATTATTCCTGGATATTCATTGTCGATGCCAATATCTGCTTTTAAAACTCTAATATTTTTTTTAGAAGATAATTCAACCAAGGCATCCTCATCAAAATCAGCAGCAATAATTAGCTCAACAAACTGTCTCTTATTAATCTCTGCTGCTGTTTTTGCATCAAGTTTTTTATTGAAAGCAATAATGCCCCCAAATGCTGAAGTTGGATCTGTTTTAAAGGCAAGGTCATATGATTCAAAAACACCAGTCCCCTCAGCAACTCCACATGGGTTAGCATGCTTTACGATTACACATGCAGGATTATCAAACTCTTTAACACATTCCCAAGCCGCATCCGCATCAACAATATTGTTATATGACAGTTCTTTGCCTTGAATAATTTCAGCATTAGCTATATTTTTTTGCTTTAAATTTGAGAATGTTAGCAATGAAGCTGACTGATGAGGATTTTCCCCATATCTCAGATTAGTACTGTTATCAAATTTATAATCTGGCATCATCGATGGGCTATCACCCATCATGTATTTAGCTATAGCATCATTATAATTAGCCATAGTCTTGAATACTTTTTGTGCAAATATTTTTCTAGTTTCTAAACTAATTCCATCTTTATTAGTCCATTCATCAAATAATTGATCATAGTCCTCTGGATTAGACACAACCACTACATCCTTAAAGTTTTTTGCTGCTGCCCTTATCATCGTAGGGCCGCCTATATCTATATTTTCTATTGCTTCTTCAAAAGTGCATTCAGATGCAATAGTTTCCTGGAATGGATACAAATTGACGATAACTAAGTCAATAGGTTCATATCCTCTTTCTTGCAAGACTTCCATATCAGAATCTCGTCTAGCTAGTATTCCGGCATGAATTTTTGGATGAAGTGTTTTTACTCTTCCATCCATCATCTCTTCAAAACCTGTAAAGTCTGAAACTTCCATAACTTCTTCAGAAATCTTCAAAATGGCTTTATATGTCCCACCGGTTGAAAGTATTTTTACGTTTTGAGAAACAAGAAAATTTACTAACGCTTCTAGATTAGTTTTATCAGACAAACTTACAAGAGCAGTTTTGGGCTTAATAAAGTTCATTTTGAAATATTATATTTTTTTAGCTTAGTTCTTAATGTGGTTCTATTGAGACCAAGAATTCTTGCTGCTTTTGATTGATTATTATTTGAAAATTTCATTACTGCACTTAAAAGAGAAGGCTCAACCTCATTCAAAACAAGTTGATATACATTAATAGGAGTATTTTGTTGATCAAGCTGATTAAAATATCTATTCATTGCCTTCCTCACTTCATCTTTTAAAGGTTTTTTTGAATAACTATCAAAAGAATTTTTTTTACTTTTCAAAATAGATAAGATTTAATTTATAGGAGTATTTAGTTTACAGTTGTTTAAAAATTGCTCAATACTTTTTTAGAGATTCACGTAGGTTTTTTTGTTACCAAAAGTTTGAAACGATACAACACTAGAATTTTTTAAAAATATCTTAGTAATTGAGACATAATCAGGATGAAAATATAAGATTTTATCTGACTTAGTAATGTTGCTTAGAATAGAATTTATCACCATAAAATGACAAAAAATAATTGAATTTTTTTGAAATGAAATAACTCTTTCATATATTTCTTTATCCCATTTCTTAATTTCTCTAGGTAGAGTCATTTTGTCCATTGTAATTATTCTCTTTAACCAGTCTTGTTTCATATTATCTGCAATATCTTTTGATGGTATCTCATTGAAAGTCTCATCAATTGAGATTTTTTTTTGAAATTTATTTGCTAATGGTTTTGCAGTTTCAATAGCCCTTGCTTTTGGACTAGATATAAAATCAAATTTATTAAGCTTTTGAAGCTCATCATTTTCTATAATTGACTCAGCTTGTTTGTAGCCTAGTGAACTAAGCCCAGGATCTTTGTGAGTACCCCATGCATCTGCAGCCTCACCGTGACGTATAAATATTAACTTAATCTCTGACATTTATTTTCCAGCTATAGCTATAATAATCAAGTGAGAATTCATAGAGTATATTGTAAATCTTTGTCAGGGCCTAATGAGCATTTTGATTTAGATGAACCACAATCACGCCATTTAATAAAAGCTTTGAGAATTAAAGAAAATGACGTTGTTGAAGTATTTGACGGTATGGGCTGTGTTGCAAATTGTGTTGTAACAAAACTAACCAATAAACTATGTTCTTTAGAGAGAACTGGTGATATTAATACCGAAAGAAGACCAAATAATAAGATAAGCGCAATAATTCCAATTATAAAAAAAAATAACTTCAATTTTATGCTTCAAAAGATGTCAGAAATTGGTGTGAATAGTTTCCTGGTTTATAAACCAAATAATATAGACCAAAGCGTAGCAAAAAAAGATATCTCTAATTTTTTAGATAAATCTAAAGAAATAGTAATAAGTGTTTGTAAGCAATGTGGAAACAATTTTTTACCTTCAATTAGTAGTTACAGCAATTTAGAAAGTGCCATGGATAATATTGATAAAAAAAGTAAGATATTTGCTTTTGATACTGAGGCAACAAAATTTTTTACTCAAGAAGAAATAGCGCAAGACTCATCAGTTACCATTGTGACAGGACCCGAGTCAGGATTTTCTATAAATGAATTAGACTTTTTAGAAGCCAATGAAGTCGATATAAGGTATTTAGGAGAAAATATCCTACGTTCTGAGACAGCACCTATCGTGGTTTCAGCAATAATAAAAAACCACTTTGGTAGAATGAATAAATGAGTCAAAAAATTCTATATATAACTGATACATTGGAGAACTTAGATTTAAAGAAAGATACTTCTGTATTGATGATGGAAGAATCTTTGAGTTTGGGCTTCGATGTTTATCAATGTGAAATAGATAAGCTGTATATTGAAAACACCATGGTAAGGACATCTCCTAAAAATATTACAATAGCGGACACAACAAAAATAGAATCTAACCCTTCATCTGAAATTAATTTGAGCGAGTTCAAATATTGTTTTATGAGAAAGGATCCGCCTGTAGATGAAGATTATATAAATACACTTCATTTTTTAGGGCTCGCAGAAGCCCAAGGAACTATTGTTTATAACAACCCAGTGGCAATTAAAGAATTTAATGAAAAAATATTCGCTATACATTTTGCTGAATATATTCCTGAAACATTGGTAACTTGCAAAATAAAACAAATAGATTTATTTATGAACAAAAAACAATCAGTTGTAGTTAAGCCTCTTGATGGAATGGGTGGGAAATCTATTTATAAGATAGAAAAGTTAGAAGCAGAAGAAATGAAAATACTTGAAGATATGACAAGAAACGAAAGTACTCATATTATCGTACAAGAATTTATTGAAGAAATTTATGAGGGCGACATTAGAGTATTAATTATTCATGGTAAGCCTTTTCCTAAAACTTTAGCAAGAATTCCTCAAGGTAATAGTTTTAAAGGCAATCTGGCTGCCGGAGGAAAGGGTGTTGTCAAGGATATATCAGATTTCCAATACAAGTTAGGAACTGAAATTGGTAAATATTTAATGCATAAGGGAATTAATTTTGCCGGAATTGATATTATCGGCAGGCATTTAACCGAAATTAATATAACAAGTCCAACATGCGCTAGACAAATTTTGGAACAATCCGGCATGAATCCAATAGATGATTATTTTAAAGGTTTATGACTGCAATAAATTCAACTCAAAAAATAAGCAAAAGATCTTTAACATTTAATAAATCATTTCTGCTATCGATTGGGCTCCACTTGCTAGTTATTTTTGGATTGACAATCACGACATATTACAAATTACCTATTTTTCAGGATTCTCCAGTGATTAATGTTAAGTTCGCTAACTCAAGTGAAGATGTTTATGGCTCTATGTCTAATAGCTCTGAAATAAAAACCTTGAAAGAAGAAATAATGGATAACGCTATTTTATCAAAACCAAATGATGGTAACTTTCAAACATTTAAAGTAAAGAAACTTGAGGCTAATTCAGTTGTTAACTCAGATGAGGCCATGTATCTAAATTTATGGCAAAGAAAAATAGAGTCTATTGGGGATAAAATTATTCAAGAAAATAGCAAAGACTATCAAGGTACAGTTCAAGTAATGGCAACAATTGATAAAAAAGGAAATTTAATTAAATCTGACATATTAAAATCATCTGGGAATATCATTATAGATAATATGGCGATTCGAATTTTAAATGAATCCGCACCTTTTGCTCCGTTTAATGATGCCATGACAAATGATTACAGTTTTATAGAGATTGTTCGAGACTGGAACTTTTCAAGCAGATTATAAAATGCAGATAGTAGCCTTTGATTATGGAACTAAAAAAATTGGTGTTGCTGTAGGACAAACCGAAACTTATACTTCATCTCCGCTTCAAATAATTTATAACGAACATGACAAAACTAATTGGAATGAAATAAGTATTCTTATAAATGAATGGAATCCAGATTTAATTCTTGTTGGTAAGCCAATGAATATGGATGGAACAGAAAGTGATATCATGAAAAGAGTTGATAATTTTTTTAAAAAACTTGAAAAAGTCTCAAATATTGAATGTAAATATATTGATGAAAGGCTTACCACCTTTGAGGCAAAAGAAATATTAGGAGAAAGCAAGGTGGCAGAAGTTGATGCTCATGCAGCAAAGATATTAATTGATAATTGGTTTGAAAGAAGGAGATAAGTTTGTCTATTTCTTCAGCATTTATTGATCGACTTCTTGCAAACGTAAACATTGTAGATGTAATTGGTAGAAGAATTAATCTTGAAAGAAAGGGTGGAGCTTATTGGGCAAAGTGTCCTTTTCATGGTTCAGGAGAGGAAAGAACTGCTTCTTTTAAGGTTTATGAAGAAACAGGTACTTTTCATTGTTTTGGTTGCAAAGAGTCTGGTAACGCAATTCATTTTTTAAGAAAACACGATGGCTTAGACTTTATGGAGGCTATAGAACAATTGGCCTCACAAGCTGGAATGGAAGTTCCAAAATATGAAAGTCCTATTGATACAAAAAATGCATCTGAGATAAACAATAGTGCATTGGTTATATTTTACGATCAATTAAAATCTGAAAAAGGAAAAAATGCTGTTGAATATTTAAAAAATAGAGGTATTTCAGGAGAAGTAGCTAAGTTTTTTTCGTTAGGTTATTCAACCAATTCAAAACCAAATCTTTATGAAAAACTTTCCACTAAGTACGATGAATCCGATCTAGATGAATCAGGCTTGTTTGGTAAAAACGAGTCTGGTGAATCTTACGATAGATTTAGAGATAGACTAATGTTTCCGATCAAGAACATTAAAGGAGAATGCATTGCTTTTGGTGGAAGGCTACTTGAAGAAAAAACAGAACAAGCAAAATACCTTAATTCTCCAGAGACTAAAACCTATAAGAAGAAATTTGAACTTTATGGATTATTTGAAACAAGACAGATCAACAAGCGACCAGAATCTATTTTTCTTGTTGAAGGTTATATGGATGTTATTGGTTTATTTCAAGCAGGCATAAAAAATGCAGTTGCTTCAAGTGGAACTGCATTTACGCAAGAACAATTTAGAAAAATTTTAAGTTATACAAATTCTATATTTATAGTATTTGATGGAGATGAAGCTGGACAAAAAGCATCATGGCGAGCAGTTGAAAATGCCTTGCCTTTAATTCGTGAGGACACCAGGATAAACTTTATATTTCTTGAATCAGGCGAAGATCCAGATAGTTATGTAACAAAAAATGGTAAAGAAGCATTCTTGAGTTTAGCTAAAAATTCAAAAACATTTTCTGATTATTTTTTAAATACAATCAAAAGCCAAGATGATTTATCAACTATTGAAGGAAGGTCAATGGTTGCTAAATTCGCTCTGCCATTAATCAATAAAATTACAAATGACACATTAAAACAAGCATATATAAATGAGATATCAAATATTTGTGATCTTGATTTTGCAAAACTTATTAAAGGAGATAAAAGTTACTCCAAGCCCAGGACTGACTCAAAAGAAGCAATCAAACCTCAATCATCTTCTGTAATAAGAAAATCAGTTTTGGGGATATTTATTTCATTAATTCAGCATCCAAAACTTGCCAATAGCTCAGAATTTCATCAAATCAAACCAGACTCACAATATTCTTTTTTAGAAAGCATAAAGAATTCTTATATTGAGAATCCTGATATCACAGCTTCTATTCTTATGGAGAGAATAGAAAATGAAAAAGTTAAGAACATTTTTGGTGAAGCCTTAGTATCAGAAATAAAACTCTCAGAGTCTGATGCTAATGCAATGTTGAAGGATTGCATTGATTTTATCTCACAATCTGGAACAGAAAGAGAAGAAATTTTAAAAGAGAAGTATAATATGCAAGAGCTAACGTCCGCTGAAAAAAGAGAATTACAACAAATTATTCTAAAAAAAGATAAAATGTCGCAGGAAGAAGCTTCGTTAATTAAAAATTTAAGCTCAAAATAGATTGATTTTTACGAATCAAGCCATAGATATAGGGGACGAAACAGAGGTATTAATAATCAGTGGATAAATTAAATCAAAAAGGCTCAAGAATTGCCGAACTAATAGAAAAAGGAAGAGAACAAGGTTACCTAACTTATTCTGACGTTAATGATCATCTTCCTGATGATATTTCTGACCCCGATCAAGTCGATGAAATCATTGGAATGATAAATGACTTGGGGCTTCAAGTTCATGAAACTGCTCCAGATGCAGATACTTTAATGTTGGCTGAATCAGAAAACTCTGATGACATTGCTCTTGAACAAGCAGCAGAGGCATTAGCTGCGGTAGAAAACGAGACCGGAAGAACAACTGATCCAGTAAGAATGTATATGCGCGAAATGGGAACAGTGGACCTACTTACGCGTGAGGGCGAAATAGAAATTGCTAAAAGAATTGAAGAAGGCATGCGAGACCTTTTAAATGCTAGTGTTCATTATCCGAAAACTGTTGAGTATGTAATTCATTATTTCCAACTTGTAAAAGATGGCGAAAAGAAAATTAATGATTTTTTAACTGGTTTCTTAGAAGAAATGGAAGAAGTTCCATCAGCTGGACCAGGTAGCCAAAGAGCTAAAGAAGAAGCAGAGGCTGCTGAATCATCTGATGAAGAGACTTCATCAGGCCCTGATATGAAGGAGGTCCAAAGGCGGATGACCAACCTCAAGCGCCAATTCAATAAGACTATGAAAATTATTGAAAAAAAAGGAAGACACTCTAAAGAAGCAAATGCAGAATTTAAAAAATTAGGAGAAATTTTCCAGTTCTTAAAATTTAGTCCAAGAATGTTTGATGATATTGCTGCTATAGCAAGACATGGCCTAAATAGCTTGCGAGAAAAAGAAAGATTTATTCAAACGCAATTGGTTAAAAATGCTCGAATACCTAGAAAAGATTTCCTAGCTTTATATCCGGATAATCTTACAAAAGTAAGATGGGTTGATAGCTTAATGAAAGAAAAGAAGTATAAAAAAGACTTACTTGAAAAAGTAAAACAAGACGTAGTCATTGCTCAAAAAGATATTATTGAATTAGAAAATACTGTCGGAATTAGCATAAAAGAGATAAAAGAAATTAACAGAAATATGTCTATGGGTGAGACAAAGATGCGTCGTGCCAAAAAAGATATGGTTGAAGCTAACTTAAGATTAGTTATATCTATTGCCAAAAAATACACGAATAGAGGCCTGCAATTCTTAGATCTTATCCAAGAGGGTAATATTGGATTAATGAAAGCCGTTGATAAGTTTGAATATAGAAGAGGGTATAAGTTTTCTACCTATGCAACTTGGTGGATAAGACAGGCCATAACAAGGTCTATTGCAGATCAGGCAAGAACTATTAGGATTCCAGTTCATATGATTGAAACTATCAATAAACTCAACAGAGTCTCGCGTCAAATGATGCAAGACATGGGTAGAGAACCAACCCCTGAAGAGCTTAGCAAAGAACTTGATATGCCTGAAGACAAAGTAAGAAAAGTTTTAAAAATTGCTAAAGAACCAATTTCAACTGAGACACCAATTGGAGATGACGAAGATTCAAGCTTAGGTGATTTTATTGAAGATACTGTGATTGAATCTCCTTTAGAAAATGCTACTGAGGAGAGTCTTCATTTTGCCACTGACGATGTTCTTGCTTCACTTACAGCAAGAGAAGCTAAAGTATTGAGAATGAGATTTGGTATTGGAATGAATACTGACCATACCTTGGAAGAGGTTGGTAAGCAGTTTGATGTTACTAGGGAAAGAATAAGACAGATCGAAGCTAAAGCTCTAAGAAAGTTAAGACATCCTAGTAGATCGAGTCATCTAAAAAGTTTCCTAGACGAATAAGTTTACTTCCAGTTACCTTTTCTACCTGAGAGATCCCAATGTATTCTGCTCCACATGAGCTCAATCCTTCTTTCTATATATCTTCTTGCAAAGAAATTTGAATAATTAGGAAGCGGAATAAAGGCTTGTGAACCGAGGCCATCAATAATCTTTATTATGATTTTGTTATCTTTTTTATATAAAACTAAGTTATGAGGTATAAGATTTTTAGTAAAAATGAAATGTTTTCTCAACCAAGTATGAAAGTTTTCAATTGCCTCATTAATTTCACCGGTAAGACCATCTCTAAATAAATAACTTTCAAGTGTTTCTGCAATCTCTTCTCCATTTCTAATTAATTCAGTCTCTGAGGCCATACCAATATTTGTTTCTGTCATTCCATGCCATTTTGCTAGATGCATCCATAGATCTTGATTTTCAGTTTTTAGTGCTTTCTGATTGTATGCTGCTTGCTCTCTTAAGTTGTCATCAAAGCTATCGTTTGATCTTAACTTTTTGTACCAAGGCTTGTTCTTTTTTATTTTTTCTGCCAAACCAGGATGAACTACCTTAAGGCATCTATCCTTATTATTTGGGTGAACAAAGCATTTCCTATTACCACCTTCGGCAAATGGAGTAACATTTGAAAGATCTATCATAATAATTTAATAGCCTAGCAGGTTTATAGAAAAAGTTTAAAGACTTCCTTAAAAAATTAATTCTTATATAATTACACGCTCTTTTGTTCTTATGAACATTGGGCCTGTAGCTCAGTTGGTTAGAGCAGTGGACTCATAATCCATTGGTCGGAGGTTCGAGTCCTCCCGGGCCCACCACTAATTACTTAAATGACATATAATGATGCCGACATTTTTAGAGGATTTTCGATGATTAAAAAATATTTATTTGTTTATTTAGCTATTTTTAGTATCAATATTTTAGCTGACGAAGGAATGTGGGAACCATATCAAATGGAATTGCTGCAAAAAGAACTTCGCGCCAGTGGCTACAAAGGCAAAGTTGCTAATGTAAGTGATTTATTTAAACATCCAATGAACGCTATTGTTAGTTTGGGTGGATGCTCTGCTGCTTTTGTTTCTGATGAAGGCTTAATAGCTACAAATTATCACTGCATTGAAAGTTCATATCTGCAATTTAATTCAAATGCTGAAACAGATTTATTTGAAACTGGTTTTGTTGCAAGGACAAAAGATGCTGAAAAAAAATCTGCTCCGGGAGCAAGGGTTTACGTCACTTTAGAAAGTAGCAATATTACAAAACAAGTCTTAGATGGATTGACCGATGATACTGAGGCAGTTGATAGAGCAAAGATTATCGAAGATAACAAAAAAGAGATAATAAAAAGATGTGAAACTTATGATGAAGTTGAATGCAGAGTAAGATCATTCTTTAGCGGTGAGACTTATAAGCTTGAAAAAGTTTTAAAACTAAAAGATATCAGATTAGTTTACGCACCTCCGGCATTCATCGGAGAGTATGGAGGAGAAATTGATAATTGGATGTATCCAAGGCACACAGGTGACTTTGCTTTATTAAGAGCTTACACAGCCAAAGATGGTTCAAGTAAGGAATACAATGAAGATAATATTCCATATAAATCTGATTCATTTTTAAAAGTTTCCGCCAAGGGGGTGAATGATAATGATTTTG
>AACY020301355.1_pt1 | contig 16783 bp, 13 predicted proteins | sample 267378 | NCBI WGS metagenome assembly AACY02 (sample SAMN02954345, study PRJNA13694) | marine metagenome | biome: aquatic; feature: ocean; material: water; isolation source: isolated as part of a large dataset composed predominantly from surface... | reverse complement strand
ATACGCGCTCTCGCAGGTCGATCTGGTCGGCTACGAGGACCGGATGCCGAAGGAGCTTTCGGGCGGCATGCAGCAGCGCGTCGGCATCGCCCGCGCGCTCGCGTCCGACCCCGAGATCCTGCTGATGGACGAGCCCTTCTCGGCGCTCGATCCGCTGATCCGCCTGCAATTGCAGGACCAGTTCATCCAGCTCGTGGACCGGCTGAAGAAGACGACGCTCTTCATCACCCACGACCTCGACGAGGCGATCCGCATCGGCCACCGCATCGCGATCATGAAGGACGGCGTGATCGTCCAGATCGGCACGCCGGAGCAGATCGTGACCAACCCCGCCGACGACTACGTGCGCGAATTCGTGCAGGGCATCTCGCGGCTGAAGCTGGTGAAGGCCCACACCATCATGGAGCCCATCCGCGCGACCAACGGCGCGCTGGAGGGCGCCCCGGAGGCCGACGAGAGCGCGGACCTCGACGCCCTCATCGACCTCTCCGTCGGCTCCGAGAAGCCCATCGTCATCACCGAAGGCGGCGCCCCCGTCGGCATCGTGACCAAGGAGACGCTGCTTCGCGGCATCCAGGGAGGCAAGGTATGACCGACGCGACGCTCGACGGCCCGATCCCCGGCGAGGCGCAGGAGCCCCGCCAGGTCGCCGCCGCCTCCGAGATCGAGGTGGACCGCGCCGAACTCGACGCCTCCATCGCCCGCTTCGCCGGGACCAACGGCGAATACTACGCCGAGGCCTTCCACCGCATCCACGAGAGCGCTGGCGCGCTGCCGCGCACCTTCAACTGGGCGGCGGCGCTGCTCGGCCCGCTCTGGGCGGCGGCGCGGGGCGTCTGGGGCTTCTTCTGGGGTTTCCTGCTGCTCGAGATCATCGCCTGGGTGCAGATCGGCCGCGGCTGGTGGGGCCAGCTCGGCGCCGACGACCTCGACCAGGCCGAACGCCAGCAGGCGCGCGCCGACCAGTTCCTCGAACGCGCCGAGGCGGCGCGGCAGGCGGGCGAGGACCCGTCGCGCTTCGAGACGCTCGCCGGCAACCTGATGCGCGCCGCCGAACGCTCGCGCGAGACGGCGGAGGCGGCTGCCGCCGACGCGCAGCAGGTGCTGCTGCTCGGGCTGGTCCTGCTGGTCCTGTTCAAGGCGATCCAAGGCGTCTGGGCCAACGTCGCCTATGAGAAGCAGTATTCGAACTGGCGGATCGAGCCGGAGCGCGTCGAGTCCGGAGTGAAGCCGCGCAACGTCGTGGTCGGCGTTCTGCTCGCCCTCGCGATCGCGCCGCTCACCATCTACAAGTTCACCGTGACTGAGCCGGTCGTGAACCTCTCGACCTTCCCGGCCGACCCCGACCTCTACTCGGGCGTCGCGCGCTGGCTCGAGACGCGGATCGACAACGCCGCCGCCGCCGGCTCGGGCGCCTTCGACAGCATCGTCTTCGGCGTGCGTTCGGTCCTCGACGCCATCGCGCTGGCGCTCTCGGGCTCGCCCTGGCCGGTAGTGATGACGGTGATCTGCGTCGTCGCCTGGCGCGCGGCGGGGCCGCGCGTCGCGATCTTCACCGCCGCCGCGCTCGCCTATATCGCGCTCCTCGGCTACTGGGAGATCGCGATGGAGACGGTCGCGCTGGTCGGCGCGGCCGTGGTGCTCTGCGTCGTGATCGGCATCCCGCTCGGCATCTGGTTCGGCAAGTCGCCGCGCGCCTACACCTTCGCCGAGCCGGTGCTGGACCTGATGCAGACGCTGCCGGCCTTCGTCTATCTGATCCCAATCATCGCCTTCTTCGGCACCGGGAACCCGCCCGGCATCCTCGCCACCATTATCTTCGGCATGCCGCCGGTGGTGCGCTTGACCGCGCTCGGGATGCGCGGCGTGCCGGAGAGCATCAAGGAGGCCGCCTTCGCCTTCGGCGCCTCGAAGGGGCAGGTGCTCCGCGACGTCGAGATCCCGCTGGCGCTGCCCTCGATCATGGCGGGGGTGAACCAGACGATCCTGATGTGCCTGTCGATGGTGGTGATCATCTCGCTGATCGGCGGCGGGGGCCTTGGCAAGGTGATCCTCGAGGCGCTGCAATACGCGGCGAAGGGGCCGGGCCTGCTCGGCGGCCTCGCCATCCTGTTCTGCGCCATGGTGATCGACCGGATCGTGCAGGGCGCCTTCCGCACCCCCGACCAGAAAAAGGGCTGACGTGGCCGTCGAACACCTGAAACGCGCCGCCCGCACGCCGGAGAGCGACGCGCCCGAAGTGACCGAGCGAGTCCGCGCCATGCTCGCCGAGATCGAGGCGGGCGGCGAACCCGTCATCCGCCGATACGCCGCGGAGCTCGACCGCTGGGAAGGGGACATCGTCGTCCCGGACGCCGAGATCGACGCCGCGGAGGCCGCGCTGCCGGAGGCGGTGAAGGCCGACATCCGCTTCGCGCATGACAATATCCGCCGCTTCGCCGAGGCGCAGAAGGCGACGCTGACGCCCTGCGAGGTCGAGATAGCGCCGGGCTTCACGGCGGGTCAGAAGCATATCCCGGTCTCGGCGGCGGGCTGCTACGTGCCCGGCGGGCGCTACAGCCACGTCGCTTCCGCGATCATGACCATTACGACCGCGAAGGTCGCCGGCGTCGAGCGCATCGCGGCCTGCTCGCCGCCGCGCCCGGGCGCGGGCGTGCCGCCCGCGATCCTCTACACGATGCGGCTCTGCGGGGCCGACGCGATCCTCGCACTCGGCGGGGTGCAAGGCGTCGCGGCGATGGCCTTCGGCGCCTTCGGCCTTCCGTCCGCCGACATCCTTGTCGGCCCCGGCAATGCTTACGTGGCCGAGGCCAAACGCCTTCTGTTCGGGCGCTTCGGGATCGACATGGTGGCGGGCCCGACCGACAGCCTCGTGGTCGCCGACGAGACCGCCGACGCCGAGACCGTGGCGTGGGACCTCGTCAGTCAGGCCGAGCACGGCGCGACGTCGCCCGTCCAACTCGTCACCGACGACCGCGCGTTGGCCGAGCGCGTCATGGCGCTGGCGCCGGAGCTTGCGGCGACCCTTCCCGAGCCGAACGCCTCCGCCGCAGCGGCGGCGTGGCGGGATTGCGCGGACGTGGTCCTCTGCGCCGACCGCGAGGAAATGGCGGCGACGGCCGACGCCTACGCGCCCGAGCATCTCCACGTTCAGGCCGCCGATCTCGACTGGTGGCTCGGGCGCCTGCGGGCCTATGGCTCGCTGTTCCTCGGTGCGGAGACGACCGTATCGTTCGGCGACAAATGCGCCGGTCCGAACCATGTGCTGCCGACCTCCGGCGCGGCGCGCTACACGGGCGGTCTCTCCGTCCACAAGTTCATGAAGACCGTCACCTGGCAGCGCGCGACGGCCGAAGGCGCCGCCCCCGTCGCCGCCGCCGCGGCGCGCATATCCCGTCTCGAAGGCATGGAGGGCCACGCCCGCGCCGCCGACCTCCGCGCGGCCGGCTGATGCCCTCCCTCGCCGCCGCGCTCGGCGACGCGCGCCGCGTCGCGCGGGGTCTGCTGCTCGCGGCGACGGTCGCCGCCGCGGCGGGCTTCCTCGGCGCGCATTACGGCGCGCCCGCGATGCTCTTCGCGCTGCTGATCGGCATGGCCTTCAATTTCCTCGCGGAGGACGAGGCGATCCGCCCGGGCGTGGACTTCGCCTCGAAGACCGTGCTGCGGATCGGCGTGGCGCTCCTCGGCCTCCGCCTGACCGCGGGCGACGTCGCCGAACTGGGGCTTGCGCCCGTCATGGGCGTCGTCGCGCTGGTCGCGCTGACCATCGGCCTCGGCGTCGCGATCGCCCACGCGCTGGGGCGGGAATGGCGCTTCGGGTTGCTGACCGGCGGCTCCGTCGCGATCTGCGGGGCTTCCGCCGCGCTCGCGATCGCGGCCGTGTTGCCGCGCGACGCCCGGCTCGAGCGCGACACGCTGTTCACGGTCGTCGGCGTCACCACGCTCTCGACCATCGCGATGATCGTCTATCCGCTGCTCTTCGCCGCCATCGGGGCCGCGGATGAGGAGATCGGCTTCCTGATCGGGGCGACCATCCACGACGTCGCGCAAGTGGTCGGCGCCGGCTACTCGGTGTCCGACGCCGCCGGCGACGTCGCCGTGCTCACCAAGCTCCAGCGCGTCGCGCTGCTGCCCGTCGTCCTGATCGCCATCGTCGCCGCGCGCCGCAGCGAGGGCGAGCGCGCGGGCCTGCCCTGGTTCGTCGTCGCCTTCGTCCTGCTGGTCGTCGTCAACAGCGTCGGTCTGGTCCCCGCCGCGGTGAGCGCGGCGGCGTCGGACGCGTCGCGCGCGATGCTGCTCTGCGCCATCGCGGCTCTCGGCGTGCGGACGTCGATCAAGGCGCTGGCCGATCTCGGCGGGCGTTACGTCGCGGTAATCGTCTTGGAGACGCTCGCGCTGCTCGCCGCCGGCCTTGTCTTCCTCCAGCTCTGGCGGCTCGCGGGCTGAGACGCCGCGCTCCGTCAGCGTCGCCGTTCGCTCCCTGTCGAGGCGAGGGCGCATTGACTTTTGCAAATCACTCTCAATATCAGCGGCAGCGGCAGCGGCAGCGGCAGCGGCAGCGGCAGCGGCAGCGGCAGCGGCAGCGGCAGCGGCAGCGGCAGCGGCGATCGGAGCCGCAGCGCCTTGGGAGAACGACGCATGAGGCTTTCGCGACGGATCACGCTTGCGGCGGGCGCCGCCTTCGCGGCGCTGGCGGGCGCCGCAGGGGCGCAGGAGCGGCTCGACATCGTGGCGACGACAGGCATGATAGCGGATGCCGCGCGGGTCGTCGGCGGCGACGCGGTCGAGGTTCGCGCGTTGATGGGTCCAGGCGTGGACCCGCACGCCTATCGCCAGACCCGGACCGACATCGCCGCCATGGCCGGCGCCGATCTCGTCCTCTGGCATGGCCTTTACCTCGAAGCGCAGCTCGAGGACTTCCTGCTCGAACTCGGCGAGACACGCCCGGTCGTCGCCGTCGCCGAAAGCCTGCCGAAGGACGCGCTGACCGGCCATGACGACTATCCCGACAAGAAGGACCCCCATGTCTGGATGGACCCGGCGCTCTGGGACGACGTCGTCCTCGCCGTCCGCGACGCCCTGAGCGCAGCGGCGCCGGAGCGGTCGGATGCCTTCGCCGCGAACGCCGAGGCCTATCTCGCCGAGATCGACGACCTCGCCGCCTACGCCAGCCGCGTGCTCGGCACGGTGCCGGAGCGCAGCCGCGTGCTCGTCACGGCGCATGACGCCTTCAACTATTTCGGGCGCGCCTACGGGTTCGAGGTCGTCGGCATCCAGGGCATCTCGACCGAGTCCGAAGCCGGGCTCGCCCGCATCGCCGAGATCGTCGACCTGCTCGTCGCGCGGGACGTCGGCGCCGTCTTCGTCGAGACCTCCGTCTCCGACCGCAACATGCGCGCGCTCATCGAAGGCGCCGCCGCGGAGGGGCACGAGGTCGTGATCGGCGGCGAACTCTACTCCGACGCCATGGGCGCGCCGGGAACCCATGAGGGGACGTGGCTCGGCATGATCGACCACAACGTCACGACCGTAACCGCCGCGCTGGGTGGCGACGCCCCCGCCGGCGGCCGCGTCGGCCTGCTGGCGGCGGGCGGCTGAGCCGCGTCGAGGAGCCCGACATGACGGACCATATCGCTCTCGCCGCCGCCGACGGACGCGCGCTCGCGCCGTCCGCGCCCGACGACAGCCCGCTCGCCGTGCGCGGATTGACCGTGTCCTACGGCGAGAAGCCGGCAGTGTTCTCAGTGGACGCGACCTTCCCGGCCGAGGCGATGTCGGCGATCGTCGGGCCGAACGGAGCGGGCAAGTCCACCTTTCTCAAGGCGGCGCTCGGGGTGATCCCGCGGCTCTCCGGCGAGGCGACGGTGTTCGGGGCCCCGGTGGACGCCGCCCGCGACCGGATCGCCTATGTGCCCCAGCGCGCGAGCGTCGACTGGGATTTCCCCGCCACGGTCGAGGACGTCGTGATGATGGGCCTGCACCGGCGTCTCGGCCTCTTCGGGCGGGTGCGCCGGCGCCACCGCGAGACGGCGCGGGCCAGCCTCGACCGCGTCGGCATGGCGGATTTCGCGGATCGCCAGATCGGACGGCTCTCGGGTGGCCAGCAGCAGCGGGTGTTCCTGGCGCGAGCTCTCGCGCAGGAGGCGGATCTCTACCTGCTCGACGAGCCCTTCGCGGGGGTCGACGCCGCGACCGAGCGCGCGATCATCGCGGTGCTGAAGGCGCTCAAGGCCGAGCGCAAGTCGGTGATCGCGGTGCATCACGACCTCTCGACGGTCGAAGACTATTTCGACCATGTGTTCCTGATCAACGTGCGCCGCGTCGCCGAGGGCCCTGTCACGACCGCCTTCACCGCCGAGGCGCTTCAGGACGCCTATGGCGGCCGTCTCGCGGCGGGGCATCTCGACAAGCTGCGGCTGCGCGAAGCGGTGTCGTGAGCGGCTTCGGCGACGCGCTGCTGCTCGGCGCGGGCTACAACGCCGCGCTGGTCGGGGTGGGCGCGGCGCTGCTCGGCTTCGCGGCGGGCGCGTCGGGCACGTTCCTGTTCCTGCGCAAGCGCGCGCTCGTCTCCGACGCGGTGGCGCATGCGACGTTGCCGGGCGTCGGCCTAGCCTTCATCCTGATGGTCGCGCTCGGCGGCGATGGCCGGAACCTAGCCGGCCTCTTGGCCGGCTCGGCGGCGACGGCCGTGCTCGGGTTCCTCTCGGTCGAGTGGATCACGCGCCGCACGCGCCTCGCCGAGGATGCGGCGATCGGCGCGGTCCTGTCCGTGTTCTTCGGCCTCGGCGTCGTGCTTCTGACCGTGATCCAGACCATGACGCGCGGCCGGCAGGCGGGCCTCGAGGACTTTCTGCTCGGCGCGACCGCCGGCATGCTGTTAAGCGACGCCCTGATCATCGCCGTCGGCGGCGGTCTCGCCGTCGCCGCGACCTGGGCGCTGCGCCGGCCGATGACGCTGGTCGCCTTCGACGCCGACTACGCCGCCGCGACCGGCGTCGACGTGCGCCGGATCGACCTCGCCGTCATGGGGCTCGTCACGGCGGTCGTCGTCGTCGGGCTCAAGATCGTCGGTCTCGTGCTGATCGTCGCCCTTCTGATCGTGCCGCCGGTGACCGCGCGGTTCTGGACCGAACGCGCCGAGCGCGTTGTCTGGATCGCCGGCGCGCTCGGCGCGGCCTCCGGTTATGTCGGCGCGGCGATCTCCGCCTCGGCGCCGGCGCTGCCGACGGGGCCGATCATCGTGCTCTTCTCGGCCGGCTTGTTCCTGCTCTCGCTCCTGTTCGCGCCCGCGAGGGGCGTGGCCGCGGCGGCGCTCCGTCGCCTGCGCTTCCAGCGCCGCGTCCATCGCCGCCAGGGCCTGCTCGCGCTCTTCCACGGCGAGCCGATCCACGATCCGCTGACGCTGCGCGTGCTTGGCGAGGCGGGCTTCATCCGCCCCGACGGCGTGGCGACCGAGGCCGGCCGCGCCGCCGCGGCCCGCGCCGCGCGCGACGAGCGGCGCTGGGCGGTGGCGCGCCGCATCCACCGCGACGACGCGCTGACGGGGCGCTACGACGGCCTCACCCCGATCGAGCGGGTCTTCACGCCGGACGAGATCGCCGATTTCGACCGTCGCCTCGGGCCGCCCCGTCCCGCCGGGAGCGCGGCATGAGCTTCGTCCAGCTGGACCTCCCGCCGATCCTGATCGGCGTCTTCGCCGCCATCGCCTGCGCGCTGCCGGGCAACTTCCTGATCCTGCGGCGCCAGGCGCTGATCGGCGACGCGATCAGCCATGTCGTGCTGCCGGGGATCGTCGCGGCCTTCCTGCTGACCGGCGCGGTCGGAACGCTCCCCATGATGCTGGGCGCCGCCGGCGCCGCCGTGATCGCGGTCGCGCTGATCGAGGCCGTCCGCCGGCTCGGCCGGATCGAGCCGGGCGCGGCGATGGGCGTCGTCTTCACCACGCTCTTCGCCGCGGGCGTCCTGTTGCTGGAGCAGAGCGACGCCTCGAGCGTCCATCTCGACGTGCGCCACGCGCTGATGGGCAACCTCGAAAGCCTGATCTGGCTGCGGGCGGAGGGCTGGGGCTCGCTGCTCGACGCCCAGGCGCTCGCGCATGCGCCGGTCGAGCTGCCCCGGATGGCCGCGGTCTGCGCCGCGCTGGCGGCGCTCACCGTCCTGTTCTGGCGCCCGCTCAAGATCTCGACCTTCGACGAGGGGTTCGCCAACGCGGTGGGCCTGCCGACGGGGCTGATCGGCTTCGCGCTGGCCGGAAGCGCGGCGGCGGCGGCGGTGGCGGCCTTCGACGCGGTCGGCTCGATCCTCGTCATCGCGATGTTCATCTGCCCGCCCGCCGCGGCGCGGCTGATGACCGACCGTCTCGGCCGTCAGGTCTGGTGGAGCGTCGCCTTCGCCGCGCTCTCCGCGGCGCTCGGCTACGGTCTGGCCGGCTACGGGCCGCTCTTGCTGGGGGGGCGGGACGCCGTCAGCGCAGCGGGGATGATCGCGGCGGTGTCAGGCGCGATCCTGCTCGCGGCCTGCCTCGCTGGACCACGCCGCGGCCGGGTCGGCGCGGCGGGCGCCGTCTGAAGGGCGTCTACTCCGCGGCGCGCGCGGGCCTGTCCGCCTGGCTCCAGTGGATCAGCGCGCGCAGCTTCGAGGGCGAGACCGGCTTGGCCAGAAGCTGCGCGCCGGCTTCTTGCGCCGCGCGCGCGACGGCGCGCGAGCGATCGGCGGTGATGAGGATCGCCGGAATGGCGGAGGCGAACGCCGCCCGGATGCGCGACAGGGCTTCCAGCCCGGTGCGTTCGGGACCGAGATGGTAATCGATCAGGATAACGTCTGGCGGCATGCCGAGCGCCTCGGCGGCCTCCAGCGCCTCTTCGGCCGACGTGGCGTCGAGGACGTCGACGCCCCAGCGCGCGAGCAGATGCGCGGTCGCCGCCCGCACCTCGTCGTCATCCTCCACCAGAAGCGCGATGACCCCCGCGCCACCGGCGGCCGCATCGATCATGGCCGGCGCCTCCTCGCGCGCCTCGGCCGCGCCCGGATCGCCCAGCGGGACGGTGACCGAAAAGACCGACCCTTCGCCCTCGGCCGAGCGGATGTCCACCGTGTGGCCCAGAAGGCGGCAGGCGCGCTCGACGATGGCGAGGCCGAGGCCCATGCCGCGCTCCGAGCGTGGGTTGGCGCGTTCGACGCGGTGAAACTCCTCGAAGATCCGCCGCCGCTCCGACGAGGGGATTCCGACGCCCGAGTCCCAGACCTCGATGCGCAGCGCGTCGCCCCGCCGCCGCGCGCCCAGCACGACGCCGCCCGTCTCGGTGTATTTAAGCGCGTTGCCGACGAGGTTCTGCACGATGCGCCGCAGGTAATGGGGGTCGCTGCGCACGACGGCGGCCGAAGGCGCGACCTTGAGCTTGAGGCCGCGCCGCGCGGCGAGGGGGCGGAACTCCTCGACCACCGGGTCGAGCACGCGGGCGATGGGGAAGTCCGCGGTCGCGACGTCGCTTCGACCCGTGTCGAGTTTGGAGATGTCCAGCAGCGCGTTCAGGAGAGTCTCGACGGAGTTGAAGGCGCTCTCGACGCGCCTCGCGACGTCCGCCGCGGGGTCCGGAAGCTCGCTCGCCGTCAGCGCCGAGACGAACAGCTTGGCGGCGTTCAGCGGTTGAAGCAGGTCGTGGCTGGCGGCGGCGAGGAAGCGGGTCTTGGAGAGGTTCGCGGCTTCCGCGGCGTCGCGCGCGCGACGCATCTCGGCCTCGATCGCGCGTCGTTCCGCGATCTCCTGCACGAGCTTGTCGTTGACCTCGACCAGCGCCGCGGTGCGCTCGAAGACGCGTTGCTCCAGCGTCTCCTTTACGGCGTTGATCTCCGCGGCGGCGCGGCGCTCCGCCGTGACGTCGTTGAAGGACAGCACGAAGCCGCCCTCGGCGGTCTCGCGGCCCTGGGCCGCGAAGACGGCCCCGTCGCGACGCTCGATCTCCAGCGCGAGCGGGGCGGGGCGAGGCGGCTGAGCGTTCGCCCAGAGCGCGATGCGCCGGGCGCAGTCTCCGGTGTCGATGAGGCCGGCGCGCTCGACGAGGCGCGCGATCTCGTCGAAGGGCTCTCCCTCGCGCAGGTCGGAGAGCCCGAGGCCGAGCATCGCGCGGAACGGCTCGTTCCACGCCGTCAGCCGCCCTTCGGCGTCGAAGGCGCCGACGCCGAGCGGCAGGTTCTCCAGCACGCCGCGCACCAGCGCCTCGCGCCCCGCCTGCCGCGCGACGCGGTCGCGCCGTCGGGACTGGACGCTTTCGGTGACGTCCTCGAAGGCGAGTGCGAAGGCGCCCTGCGCGGTGCGGCGCTCGCTGATCTCGACCCAACGGTCGCCGGTCAGAGGCGCGACCGCGGGAGGCGCTGCCCGGCCGCGGGCCGCGATGCGGGCCTGCGCCCAGGTCCGCCGCGCCTCGTCGTCCGGCAGATCGATCGCGCGGGCGAAGGCGATGGCGCGCACGACCTCCTCGAAGCGCTGGCCGGGAGAGAGACGGCCCGCGATGCATGGAAAGAGCGCGACGGTCTTCGCGTTGGTCGCGAGAAGCCGGCCTTCTTCTGTGAAGAGGATCAGCGCGGCCCCGGAAGCTTCGAGCGCGACCTCCACGTAGCGCCGGATCCAGGCGAAGTACTCTCCCGCCGGCTCGGCGCGTTGCGGATCGTCGGGACCGGGCTGCGCGCCGCCCTGCGCGTGGCGCTCGATCCGGGCGCGGAGAGCGTCGTTCGCGCGGCGCAGGCGCTCGTTGTCGGAGAGCACGTCGTCGACCGGCCGGTCCTCCATCGGGTCCCCCTCGATCAACCCGCGCCCCGCGCAGGACCGACGCTAGCGCGCCCCGGCGCGCCGGCGCAACGGCGGCCGAGCGTCAGGCGCGCAGGATCCCCGCGTAGCTGGCCTTCTGCGCGATCAACACGGCCTGCGTGCGGCTCTGCACGTGGAGTTTCCTCAGGATGGCGGTGATGTGGGCCTTCACCGTCGTCTCCGCGATGCCGAGGTCGTAGGCGATCTGCTTGTTCAGCTTGCCCTCGCAGACGAGCGAGAGGATCCGCAACTGCTGCGGCGTCAGTTCCGAGAGCCGTCCGATGGCGTCGTCGAGCGAGGCGCCCTCGCCGTCCTCGTCCAGGGGCGGGGTGTAGTCGGGGGGCACGACCACGCCGCCGTCGAACACCTTGCGAAACGCCGCCACGAGCGCCTCGCCCGGCGTGTCCTTCTTGACGAAACCCGCCGCGCCTGCGCGAAGGGTCTGGGCGACGATGCGATCGTCGGTCAGGGCGGAGACGACCACCACCGGGGTGCGCGGCGTCGCCGCCTTCAGCCGCACCAGCCCGTCGATCCCGGTCACGTCGGGAAGATTGAGGTCGAGCACGATGGCGTCGACCTCGAGGCCGCCCTCCAGCCGCGCCAGCGCGCCGGCGAGGTCGTTCACGCTCGCGACCGTCTCGAGGCCGAGACCGTTCTTGAGCGACATCGAGATCGCTTCGCAGAAAAGCGGGTGATCGTCGATCACGAGGATCGACCGCGCTGCGGTCTGCTCGGACGCGGCTGCGCCGAAGTCAGGCTGGATCGTCATCGCCTGCGGCTCCCGAGTTTTCCCACACCACTTTCTTTTGAACATGAACCGCAGTCGCGTGTCCAGAGTCCTTGACAGAGCCTCGCGCCGCGCGGATCGCCGCGGGCGCGGGCGGCGCGATTTCGGCTCTGGAAATCGCGCTCGGCGGGTTCTATCGTCGCTTCGCAAACGGACGCGAAGGCGCTCCGATACAAGGGCGAGAACGCCCACGACGGGGAGACTGAGAACCATGAAGCTCGAGGGATCGACGACGATCGCCGCGGACCGCGACACGGTCTGGAAGGCGTTGAACGACCCCGACGTCCTGCGCGCCTCGATCCCGGGCTGCCTGTCGCTTGAGAAGGACGACGGCGAGCATTTCCACGCGAAGGTCAAGCAGAAGATCGGCCCGGTCTCCGCGACCTTCGACGGGCAGGTCGAGCTGTCGAACCTCAACCCGCCGGAGAGTTACCACATTTCCGGCGAGGGCAAGGGCGGCGCGGCCGGCTTCGCCAAGGGCGGGGCCGACGTGAAGCTGACCGAGGTCGAAGAGGGCACGCTTCTCGAATATCACGCGGAGGCGAAGGTCGGCGGCAAGCTCGCCCAGCTCGGCGCGCGGCTCATCGACGGGGTCGCGCACAAGCTCGCCAACCAGTTCTTCTCGAACTTCAAGGAGCAGGTGGAGGGCGCAGGCGGCGCGACGTCCACCGAGCAGGCCGCGCCCGGCGCTTCCGGCGGCGCGGCCGAGACGCCCATGTCCGCCCCGCCGGACGGCCAGCCGGGCCAGCCCACGGCGCCCGGCTCGCCGGCCGAGGCGGAGGCCGAGAAGAAAGGCTTCTGGAAGAAGCTGTTCGGCTGAGCCGTCGCTCGGCCGCATGACCGCCGCGGCGCCGCATCTCCGGCGACCGCGCCATTGACCAACGGGAGAGAAAGAATGCCCTCGGTTTCGATGACGGTGAATGGAAAGGCCGTCTCCGGCGAGGTCGAGGGGCGCACGCTCCTCGTCGACTTTCTGCGCCAGGATCTCGGGCTCACCGGCACCCATGTCGGCTGCGACACGTCCCAGTGCGGGGCCTGCGTCGTTCACATCGACGGCGAAAGCGTGAAGGCCTGCAGCGTCTTCGCCACCGCCGCGGAGGGCGCCGATATCCGCACGATCGAGGGGATGGCGAACCCCGACGGCTCGCTCGGCGTGATCCAGCAGGCGTTCCAGGACCATCACGGCCTTCAGTGCGGCTTCTGCACGCCGGGCATGGTGATGTCCGCGGCCGACCTCCTCCAAAAGAACCCGAACCCCTCCGAGACCGAGGTGCGGGAATGGCTCGAGGGCAACATCTGCCGCTGCACGGGCTACCACAACATCGTCAAGGCGATCCTCGCCGCCGCCGAGACCATGCGCTCGGGCGGCCGGGTCGCGGCGGAATAAACAGGTCTCGCAGGGAGAGACGGGGATGAACGCACCGGTCAAGGGCATCGGCGCCCCATCGAAGCGCCGCGAGGACGTGCGGTTCCTCACGGGCAAGGGGCAGTACACCGACGACATCAACCGCCCCGGCCAGACCTACGCGGTGTTCTGCCGCTCCGAGGTCGCGCACGGGAAGATCGTCTCGCTGGACGTGAGCGCCGCCGAGGCGGCGCCGGGCGTGCTCAAGGTGATGACGGCGGCCGATTTCGGCGCGGCGGGCGGGCTGCCCTGCGGCTGGGTGATCCACAACGAGGACGGCTCGGCGATGAAGGAGCCGAAGCACCCGATCCTCGCGGAGGGCAAGGTGCGCCATGTGGGCGACCCCTACGCTTGCGTGATCGCCGAGACGCTGGCGCAGGCGAAGGACGCCGCCGAGCTCGTCGAGGCCGAGATCGAGGAGCTGCCGCCGGTCATCGACATGAAGGCGGCGCTCTCGGGATCCTCGCTCGTGCATGAGGACGCCCCGGGCAACGTCTGCTTCGACTGGAAGTTCCCCGACGCCGACGCCGCGGCGAAGGTCGACGCGGCCATCAAGGGCGCGCATCACGTCACGACGCTCGAGATCGTCAACAATCGCCTCGCCCCGAACGCGATGGAGCCGCGCTGCGCGATCGGCGAGTTCGACCGCGCCCGCGACGAGCACACGCTCTACACGACCTCGCAGAACCCGCACGTCATCCGGCTGATGATGGGCGCCTTCGTGCTCCAGATCCCGGAGCACAAGCTGCGCGTCGTGGCCCCGGACGTCGGCGGCGGCTTCGGCTCGAAGATCTACCACTACGCGGAAGAAGCCGCGGTCACCTGGGCGTCCCACCTCGTCGGACGGCCGGTGAAGTGGACCTGCGATCGCTCCGAGGCCTTCATCACCGACGCCCAGGCGCGCGACCATGTCTCGAAGCTGGAGCTCGCGCTCGACGCGGAGGGCAACTTCCTCGCCTACCGCGCGACGACGCTCGCGAACATGGGCGCCTATCTGTCGCTCTTCGCGCCCTCGGTGCCGACCTATCTGCACGGCACGCTGCTGGCGGGCCCCTACAAGACGCCGCACATCTACACGAACGTGAAGGCGATCTTCACCAACACGGTGCCGGTCGACGCCTATCGTGGCGCGGGCCGCCCCGAGGCGACCTACCAGCTCGAGCGCATCGTCGACAAAGCCGCGCAGGAGATGGGGATCGACCGGTTCGAGCTGCGCCGGAAGAACTTCATCCCGAAGGAGGCCTTCCCCTACCAGACGCCGGTCGCGCTGAACTACGACACCGGGAACTTCCACGCGACCTTCGACAAGGTGATGGAGCTCGCCGACGTCGCCGGCTTCGAAGCCCGCAAGGCCGAGAGCAAGGCCCGCGGCAAGCTGCGGGGCCTCGGGATCATCGAGTATATCGAGGCGTGCGGCATCGCCCCCTCGGCCCTCGTCGGCGCCCTCGGCGCGCGGGCGGGCCTCTACGAAGTTGCGACCGTGCGGGTGAACCCGACCGGCAACATCTCGCTCCTCACCGGCTGCCACTCCCACGGCCAGGGGCATGAGACCAGCTTCGCGCAGGTCGTGGCCGACATGCTTGGGATCGACGAGAACACGGTCGAGATCGTGCATGGCGACACGGCGCGCACGCCCTTCGGGATGGGCACCTACGGCTCGCGCTCGATGCCGGTCGGCGGCTCGGCCATCGTGAAGGCGGTCGACAAGATCATCGCCAAGGCCAAGAAGATCGCGGCGCATCTGCTGGAGGCGTCGGAGAGCGACATCGTCCTCGAGGACGGTCAGTTCAAGGTGGCCGGCACCGACAAGGCGAAGGCCTTCGCCGAGATCGCGCTCGCCGCCTACGTGCCCCACAACTATCCGATCGAGGAGCTGGAGCCGGGGCTCGAGGAGACGGCGTTCTACGATCCGAAGAACTTCACCTTCCCCTCGGGCGGCTACGCCTGCGAGGTCGAGGTGGACCCTGACACCGGGCGGGTCGAGGTGCTGAACTTCTGCGCGGCCGACGATTTCGGGGTGGTCATCAACCCGATGATCGTGGACGGGCAGGTGCAGGGCGGCGTCGCGCAGGGCTACGGCCAGGCGATGTGCGAGGTCGCGGCCTTCGACGAGAACGGCCAGCTCCAGACCGGCTCCTACATGGACTACGCCATGCCGCGGGCCGCGGACCTGCCGTCGATCACGGTCGACCATTCCTGCGTCACGCCCTGCACCCACAACCCGCTCGGGGCGAAGGGCTGCGGCGAGGCCGGGGCCATCGGCTCGCCGCCCGCCTTCGTCAACGCGGTTGTGGACGCCCTCTCGGAGCTGGGCGTGACGCATATCGACATGCCGCTGACCCCGCGCGCCGTGTGGGAGGCGATCCAGACCGCCCGCCCCGCCGCCGCGGCCGAGTGAGGACCCGACCATGTACGACTTCGAATACGTCAAGCCCGCCTCCGTCGCCGACGCGGTCGCCGCGCTGAAGGCGGAGGACTCCCAGCCGATCTCCGGCGGCCAGACCCTGATCCCGACGCTGAAGCAGCGCCTCGCGCGGCCCTCCAAGCTGGTGGATCTGACCAAGATCGCCGAGCTGAAGGGGATCGAGGTCTCCGGCGACAGCGTGCTCGTGAAGGGCGCCACGCCGCATGTGATGGTCGAGCGGTCCGCCGAGGTGAAGGCGAAGATCCCGGCGCTCGCCGAACTCGCCGGCCATATCGGCGACCCGCAGGTGCGCAACCGCGGCACCATCGGCGGTTCGGTCGCGAACGACGATCCGGCGGCCTGCTACCCGGCGGCGGTGCTCGGCCTCGGCGCGACCGTGCTGACCGATCAGCGGGAGATCGCGGCGGACGACTTCTTCCTCGGGATGTTCACCACGGCGCTCGAGGAAGGGGAGCTCGTCACCGGCGTGCGCTTCCCCGTGCCGGAGAAGGCGAACTACCAGAAGTTCATCCAGCCGGCGTCGCGCTTCGCGCTCACCGGCGTGTTCGTGGCCAAGACCGCGTCGGGCGCGCGGGTCGCTGTGACCGGCGCTTCGAACGAGGGCGTGTTCCGCTGGACGGAGGCGGAGCAGGCGCTTTCGTCCAACTGGTCGCCGGACGCGGTCGAGCCGCTGGCCACGCCGGACTCTTCGAACATGATCGGCGACATCCATGGCTCGCCGGAGTACCGCGCGCATCTCGTGAAGGTCCTCACGAAGCGGGCCGCCGCCGCCGCCGCCTGATCCGGCCCGGCCTGTCGCAGCCTTCCATGCGCCCGCCCCGCGAGGGGCGGGCGCTCGCTTTAGGGCTACGCTTCTGCGTCTGGACGCCCGGTCATCGGCGCCGTCGCCCATGTCCCATATCCGCCCGCGCGATTTTTCAGACGGCGCCTCTTGCAGCCGAGCCAGCGCTCCCCACCTCTGTTAATGTGATAAACATTCACATCTACAGGGAAAGGACAACGACGGTGTCGACGATCACCGACTGGCTCGGCCGGGCCGAGCGAAAGCTGGACGACCACGGAAAGCCGGCCTGGATCGCGGCCATGGTGGCCGGGTTCGTGCTGTTCTGGCCGGCCGGCCTCTTCATCCTCGGATACATGATCTGGAGCGGACGGATGGGTTGCGGAAACGGACGTCGGCGCGCGCGCCAGATGCGGAACGGCGGAACGGGCAACGCCGTCTTCGACGAGTATCGCGAGGCGACGCTGCGCCGACTCGAGGAGGAGCAGGACGCCTTCACCGACTTCCTCGAGCGGCTGCGCCGCGCCAAGGACCAGGCCGAGTTCGATCGCTTCATGGAGGAGCGTCGCGGCGGCGGTCGG
>AACY020565255.1_pt1 | contig 16817 bp, 17 predicted proteins | sample 267378 | NCBI WGS metagenome assembly AACY02 (sample SAMN02954345, study PRJNA13694) | marine metagenome | biome: aquatic; feature: ocean; material: water; isolation source: isolated as part of a large dataset composed predominantly from surface... | reverse complement strand
TAAGCATATATCCTATTATGCTCAGTTAAATCCATTTCATTAGTTCTTGCGCCTAAAGACTCCCAGAATTCTTTTATTGAATCTACTAACTCTTGTTGTGCTCCCTTTATTAAAATAACTTCTTTATCTAAAAAAAGTTTATGCTCAGCATTTTCTGGTCCTGTTCTATGACTTCCACATATCGGATGAGATGAAATAAAATTTTCAGGCAAATTTTTATCAATCAAGAATTCTTTTGAGCTAGAAATATCAGTTATTACTGACAAAGGAAATTTTTTTGAAAAGTCGAGAATATGCTCCAAAGCTTCTTTTTGTCGGGAGCAAATAATTATTAAATCAAAATTTTCGTTGATTTCATCAATGTTTGTATAAAGATTTTTATATATATCCAGTTTTTTTAATGAAGCATAATAATTAGAGTCTTGCTCAACACAAGAAATATTATCTGTATTTGATGCTAAGGCAATTGATGTGCCCATGAACCCTGAACCAACTATAAGAGTTTTTTTAGTCATTTGATTTTTGCTGTTTAAGAGAGGTCTTCATTATTTCAAGAAAAATAGATTTCAGATCTTCTTTTGGATAAAGAAGAGCCAGTTCATCTATTTTCTTTAATATTTCACTTTGTCGAGACTCATCAAGAAGATCTTTATCCATTCTTTTTTTTATTTTGCCTATTTCCAAGGAAAGGTTTAAACGAGACTCTAATAAAGATATTAATTCTGAATCAATTGAATCAATTTCTTCTCTAATAAATAATAAGGCTTTTTCATCATCCATATTTTGTCTCAAATGATCTCATAAAATCAGTTAATGATTCAACTGCATCCATGGATAAAGAATTATAAATGCTTGCTCGCATTCCTCCTACAGTTCTATGTCCTTTTAAATATTTCAAACCTTCATTATCAGAATCTTCTAAAAATGTGCTATCCAGTTTTGGGTTTGAAAGAGTAAATACAACATTACAGCTTGACCTTTGTTCCTTATTGACTGGGTTAATATAAAAATCTGATTTATCAATGAGAGAATAGAGTTTATTAGATTTCTCAATACTTGTTTCTTCCATTTTCTTGATGCCGCCCTCTTTTTTATACCAATCAAACATCTTACCTGCTACATACCAACCAAAAGTATTCGGTGTATTAAGCATTGATTTTTCAGATGCATGAGCATCATATCGCAAAATATTAGGTAGTTCTGGGTTTGATTTAGATATCAACTCTTTCTTTGCTAAGACTAATGTTATACCTGCAGGGCCAAAATTCTTTTGAGCGCAGGCATAAATAAAATCGTATTTAGAAACATCTATATCTTCAGAAAAAAGACAAGATGACATATCTACAAAAACAGAACCTTCAAAGTTAGGCTCATCTTTTATTTGAATTCCCTGTATAGTCTCATTTTTACAATAGTGAATAATGGATGAATTGCTTTTAATATCCCATTCATTCAAATTATCAATTTGTGTAAAATTATTTTTCTTAGAAGAAGTGCAAATATTTAAATTACATAATTTGCTAGCTTCTTTTATTGCTTTTGATGACCAAGATCCAATCTCTGCATAATTTGCAATATCCCCTAAATGAGAAAAGTTAAGAGGAATCATAGAAAATTGAAGGGTCGCTCCCCCTTGCAAAAAGAGTACATCATAGTTGTCTGGAATAGATAATAAATCTCTGAGTGTCTCTTCTGTTTTTTCTGCTATTTCGACAAAAGTTTTATCTCTATGACTTATTTCAATGATCGAAGACCCTATGTCTTTATAATTTATAAGCTCCTCTCTAATGGATTCTAAAACTTCAAGTGGTAGTGTAGCTGGGCCAGCACTAAAATTATGGACCCTATTCTTCATCGAGACTTTCTTTAAAGCCTACAGCATCTACTAGTTTTTCATCTTCTCTTGTTGAGACTACTTTGACGCCTTGTGTATTCCTTCCTATTACACTTATTTGATCGACTTGTGTTCTTATTAATGTTCCCTTATTACCAATTAACATTACCTCGTCACCTTCTAACACTTGAACGGCTGCAACCATCATCCCATTCCTATCAGATGTATTGAGAGCTATAACTCCCTTTCCACCTCTTTTTTGTCCACCAAATTCTGAAATGTTAGTTCTCTTTCCATAGCCGTTCTCGCTTAATGTAAGCAAATTAGAGTCTGGGTTAACTTTGATAATCGAAATTACTTTATCTTCTTTGTTAATATTCATTCCTTTGACGCCTCTTGTTGACCTGCCCATTGGTCTAACATCAGTCTCTTTAAATCTTATTGCTTTGCCTGATCTCGAAGCAAGACACACTTCGTCCTTGCCATCAGTAATAATGGTGCCTATGAGCCTATCTCCTTCATCTAAATTTATAGCTTTCAGTCCTGGAGCATACTTTTTTTCAAATGCTGTAAGCGCAGTTTTCTTCACCACACCATTTTTTGTTGCCATTAAAATAAAATGTCCATCTTTGTACTCATCAACAGGCAAAAACGATGTTACCCTTTCATCTTCATCAAGTGGTAAAACGTTGGATATTGGTCTGCCTTTTGCTGTTCTTCCCATGATTGGCAATTTATATATTTCTAGCCAGTGAACTTTTCCTTTGGTTGTAAAACATAAAACTTGAACATGAGTATTGAGAACAAGAACTTGCTTGATGAAATCTTCTTCTCGTAATGCAGAGGCAGTTTTACCTACACCACCTCGTCTCTGTGATCTATATTCTGCTAATTGTTGTGTTTTAACAAAACCATTGTTTGAAATAGTAAAAACTCTTTCTTCTTCTGGAATTAAGTCTGCATCATCAATAGTTAGTCTTTTTTCAATTATTTCTGTGCGCCTTTCATCACCAAAAGCATCTTTGATTTCTGTGAGCTCTTCCTTAACAACTTTGGTAAGTCTCTTCTCATTTGAGAGTATTTCTTGAAGCTCTTTAATCTGCTTAACTAACTCTTGATATTCTTCATTTAATTTATCGGTTTCAAGTGCGGTAAGCCTGCTTAACCTTAACTCAAGTATTGCTTTTGCTTGTACCAATGAGAGCTTATATTTTGATCCTTTAATTCCGAAACCCTTTTCTAACCCTTCAGGTTTGCAAATATCTGGATCAGAGACTTTATCAAGTAATGGTTTTATTGTCTTTGCGGACCAGTCTTTTTCACAAAGCTTATCTGCAGCAACTTTTGAATTCTCAGATTTCTTAATTATTTCTATTATTTCATCGATATTTGCAATAGCTACGATAAGGCCTTCTACTACATGTCCTCTTTCTTTTGCTTGTTTTAATTCATAAAGAGATCTGTTTGTAATAACATCTTTTCGGTGATTAAGAAAAATATTTAAGAGTTGTTCTAAATTACATAATTGAGGTTTATTATCGACAAGAACAACATTATTGATACCGAACACTTGTTCAAGTTGTGTATTTTTTATTAGATTATTTAGGACTACTTCAGCAACTTCTCCTTTCTTTAGTTCAACAACAACTCTCATGCCATCTTTATCTGATTCATCTCTAATTTCTCCTATTCCTTCCAGCTTTTTATCCTTTACTAATTCAGCAATTCTCTCCAACATTTTTGCTTTGTTAACTTGGAAAGGTATTTCGGTAATAATGATTGCTTCTTTATTTCCTTTTATTTCCTCTATAGACGTTTTTCCTCTGACATAAACTTTTCCTTGCCCGGTTCTATAAGCTTGCTCAATACCTTCTATACCAGTAATTATGCCTCCAAGAGGAAAGTCTGGACCTTTAACAATTTTTATTAAGTCATCAATCGTTGCTTTAGGGTTATCGAGTATATAAAAACATGCATCTATGACTTCTGTTAGATTATGAGGTGGAATATTTGTAGCCATACCAACTGCTATTCCAGAGGAACCATTTACTAGTAAATTTGGAATTCTGGTAGGCAGCACATCAGGAATATCTTCAGTACCATCATAATTAGGTGAGTAGCTAACTGTTTCTTTTTCAATATCAGCTAAAATTTGGTCGGTAATTTTTTGCATTCTGATTTCTGTATATCTCATAGCTGCTGCAGAATCACCATCAATGCTTCCAAAATTACCTTGACCTTCGATTAATGGATAACGTAAAGAAAAGTCTTGAGTCATTCTGACAATTGCATCATATACAGCACTATCTCCGTGTGGATGGTATTTACCAATGACATCGCCAACTACTCTTGCTGATTTCTTATTGGGCTTATTATGAGTATTAGAAAGCTTATGCATCGCATAAAGTATTCTTCTATGGACAGGCTTCATTCCGTCTCTGGCATCTGGTAGTGCCCGACCTATGATGACACTCATAGCATAGTCCAAATAGGACTTTTTTAGCTCATCTTTTATGTCAACAGAAAGGACTTCTTTAGCAAACTCTTGCACCTAAATATTTTATCACAGCAATCGGCTGTAATCCTGATTATTCCTTAAATTCTGAGACTAATTTAGCAATACTTTCTTTAGCATCACCAAATAACATTCGGGTATTTTCTTTGAAGAATAATGGGTTCTGAACTCCAGCAAAACCTGATGACATAGATCGCTTTAAAACTATCACAGTTTTAGCCCGATGTGTTTCTATAATTGGCATACCATAAATAGGACTTCCAGGTTGTTCAGTTGCTGATGGATTAACAACATCATTCGCACCAATAACAACTACTACATCTATAGTTTCCATTTTGGGGTTTACATCTTTTGGTTCAAGCAAGTTGTCGTACGAAACATTAGCTTCAGCTAAAAGGACATTCATATGTCCAGGCATCCTTCCTGCAACGGGATGAATTCCATATGATACCTCACATCCGTTTTCTTCTAGAAGATCACCAAGCTCCTTAACAACATGTTGTGCTTGCGCTACTGCCATTCCATACCCCGGTACAATTAATACAGATCTTGCTGCTTCCATAATCAAATATGTATCCTCTGCTAATATAGGTTTAGTCTCACCTGTTAATTCTTCTGCTGAATTAGAATCTGATACATAGCCAACAAAGAAGATATTGTAAAGATCTCTATTCATCGATTTAGCCATTATTAATGTCAACACAAGACCTGAAGCTCCTACTAAGCAACCTGCAACTATTAGAGCAGTATTCGATAAGAGCACTCCTGCTAAAGCAGCAGCTATACCTGACAATGAGTTTAATAATGAAATTACAACTGGCATATCTCCACCGCCAATAGGAACTACAAATGCTAGTCCAGCTAATAATGAAACAATCAAGAAAGCAATAAATGTTATTTGTATTAATTCAAAATTAATAACAAGTAGCCCTGCTGAACTTAATATGATCTGTCCTATAGCTATTAATACAAAAAAACAAATAAATACTAAGAACCATCTAGAAATATTATTAAGCAAATTACTTGAACCTTTTAGAATTTCAGAGAGCTTAAAAAAAGCAATTAAACTACCAGAGAATGTAACTCCTCCAATAAAAACAGTCATATAAGTAAGAATTAAAATGAAAGATACGTTTGATTGATTTATAAATTGTGACCATGCAAGAAAAAAAGATGAAAGGCCACCAAAACCATTAAATAAAGCAACCATCTCAGGTACAGAGGTCATTTTTACTTTTAAAGCAAACAAAGATCCTATTCCTGCGCCTATTATCATTGCTAAAAGAATTAAATATGGATCAACAACCTTGATAAGAGTTACAAGCACGGCAATTAACATCCCAACTGAAGAAACAAGGTTACCCCGAGCAGCTGTATCTTCTTTGCTTAACATCTTTAAGCCAAAAATAAATAGTATTGCTGCGACTATATAACCAAGCTCTTGTAGAAAAATAAAATCCATTATTTCTTTTTAAACATCCTTAACATTCTGTTAGTAACTAAATAACCACCAAAGACATTGATTGAAGCGAAAACAATAGCAGAAAATGCAAGAATCATTTGCAGGTCACTTCCTGTCTCAAGAGCAAGTGCGCCAACTAATGTAATCCCGCTTATTGCATTAGCACCAGACATAAGTGGTGTATGCAAAGTGCTTGGTATTTTAGATATCAACTCAAGCCCTAAAAAAATTGCTAGAACTAAAATAAAAAATAAAAGTAAAAATATTTCCATTAAAAACCTTCTTTTATTTCACCATTTTTAACTAAAGTTGCAGATTTAATAATTTCATCGTTTATGTCTAAACTCATTGATTTTTTATCTTGATCATAAAAATCTGTAACAAAATTTACTAAATTATTGCTAAGAGCAAAAGATGCATGATTTGCAACAAAAGATGGGAGATTACTGTAGCCAATAACTTTTACTCCATCGATATTTTGTATTGAATCTATTTCTGATCCTTCAACATTGCCACCGGATTCTACAGCCATATCAAAAATTACACTTCCCGGTTTCATTTTCTTGATTGTAGATTTATCAATTATTTTTGGAGCAGGTTTGCCAAATATTTGTGCAGTAGTAATTACAATATCTGATTTTACACAAACATCACTTTGAATTTCTTTCTGCTTTTTTATTTGTTGTTCTGTTAACTCTTTTGCATAACCTTGTTCATTCTGACCAGTATCGCCTAGATCAATCTTCACAAATTTTGCTCCTAATGATTTAACTTGCTCCTCAACTATAGGCCTAGTATCAAAGGCTTGAACTTTTGCTCCTAATCTTTTTGCTGTTGCTATCGCTTGCAAGCCTGCTACTCCGACCCCTATTACAAAAACTGTTGCTGGTCTCAGAGTTCCTGCTGCTGTCATCATCATAGGTAATGCAGAACTAAGGTTTTTGGCTGACTCTATTACTGCAACGTAACCTCCTAAATTTGATTGACTACTTAAAACATCCATTTTTTGAGCTCTAGTTATCCTTGGAATGAATTCCATACTTATTGCCGTAATATCATTCTGTGCAAAATGGTGAAACTGTTCTCTATTAGAAAAAGGTTCAAGCAAACCTAGAAAGATAGATCCTTTTTTTAATGAATTAATTTCGTCCTCTGATATAGGAGTAGATGTGAATAATAAGTCTGATTTTCTTAAACAATCCTCTCGAGAAGTTGCTTTTGCGCCAACACGAGCCATATCTTCATCGCTTACATCGATCCCTTTACCAAGCTCACTTTCAAAAATAACTTCTATACCTATATCTATTAAAGGTTTTATACTCTCTGGATGAAGTGTGGTTCTTTTATCTCCTTTATTTTTTGGTGATATAGCCCCTAGAATCATAGAATTTAAATATTTAATTGGTTCTTAGATATACTTTAACTTATGAATAACTTTGATCAACAAGAATTAGATAAATTTTCTAAATTAGCTGATGAATGGTGGAATCCAAATGGTAAATTCAAACCACTTCATTTAATTAATCCTCTACGTGTTAGCTATATAGAAGATAAGGTAGAGCTTAGAGGATTAGATATCCTTGATATCGGTTGTGGGGGAGGTATTTTATCTGAAGCTCTATCCCAAAAAGGTGCTAATGTAACTGCAATAGATCTAGCAGATGGGCCTTTAGAAGTTGCGAAGATAAGACAAAAAGAATCTAAACTTGATATCAGGTATGAAAAAAAGAGCACTTCAGAACTTGTCGATGAAGGAAATAAATATGATGTAATAACTTGCCTAGAAATGTTAGAGCATGTGCCTGATCCAGCTGAAATAGTAAAAGATTGTGCAGACCTAACAAAAAATGGAGGTCATTTATTCTTTTCAACCATAAATAGAAATTTGAAGTCGTTTGTTTTTGCAATTCTCGGAGCAGAATATATTTTGAATATACTTCCACAAGGCACACATGAATTTGAGAAACTTATAAAGCCTGCTGAATTAAAGAATTATGTCGATGCAGCTAAACTAGATTTTGAAGAAGTAAAAGGAATGTCTTATATACCTATTTTAGATATTGTGAGGCTCACTGAAGATTCATCTGTTAATTACATAGTCCATGCAAGAAAAAAATAGCGCAATTTTATTTGATTTAGATGGCACACTTCTAAACTCAGGCCTTACATTCCACAAAATTGTGAATCAGTTGAAGAAAGAGATTAATCAAGAAGAAGTTCCTTTTGAAAAAGTAAGAAAATATTCTTCACGGGGAGCAAGCTTAATATTAAAAAACTCGTTTCCTGAAGCAGATGAGGCTCAACTAGAAGACTTAAAGAAATCTTTTCTCGAACGATACTTTGAATTCATGTTAGATGATATTTGTCTTTATGATGGTGTTGTTGAACTAATTGATTTTCTAGCTAATGAAAGCATTCCATGGGGAATTGTTACTAATAAATCTGAAAAATATACAAGACCAATAATAGAGAAATTAAAATGGCATGAACTAACTAATGCAGTTATATGTCCTGAAAATGTAACTAAAGCAAAGCCTGATCCTGAAGGAATTATTACAGCATTAAATCTTCTTAATGCATCTAATTCAGAATCATATTATGTGGGCGACCATAAAAGAGATGTAGAGACAGGAAAAAATGCTAATGTTAAAACTGTTGCATGCACTTATGGTTTTCATGAAACTGATCCGCATTCTTGGCAAGCAGACTATATAATTAATGAGCCTATCGAATTAAAAAATGTTATCTAATGCAAGTACCTAGTTTTCAACCAAGTAAAGATCTTTTAAAAGATAAAAAAATATTAATCACAGGAGCTGGTTCAGGTATTGGAAGACAAGTTGCATTAGATGCAGCGAAGATGGGGGCTAACCTAATCTTATTATCAAAAGATATAAGTAAACTTTATTCTTTACAAGATGAAATAGTAGAGAATAAATTATTAGAACCACTTATAGTGGAGCTTGATTTTCACAAGGCCAAGGAAAAGGATTATAAAACATTGGCTGAGAACCTTTATGAGAATTATGACAAGCTAGATGGTTTAGTTCATATTGCAGGCATACTTGGATATTTATCTCCTTTAATGCATACATCATTAATGCAGCTTAAAACAGTTATGCAGATAAATTTTGAAAGCAACTTTTTAATTACTCAAATAGCTCTTCCTCTTCTGCTCAAAGGGTCTAATCCATCAGTAATATTTACTTCATCTGGAGTTGGAAGAAAAGCAAGAGCATTTTGGACAAGTTATTCGATCTCGAAATTTGCTATAGAAGGATTAATGCAAAGTCTTGCTGATGAGTATGAAAAAGAAATGAGAGTAAACTCTTATAATCCTGGGCCAACTAGAACATCAATGAGAGCACAAGCATTTCCTGCAGAAGATCCAATGACATTAAAGGCACCAGAAGATATTTCATCTGATTATTTATGGCTTCTTTCTGAAGAATGTAAACAAACTGGTATTATGTTTGATTATCATGAATGAACTAATAGAAGCTTTAAAAAAAGGTATTGTGATCATTACTTTTAAAAAAATTGATTCAGGTGAAATAAGAGTTATGCCATCCACACTTAATTCTGATTTAATGCCTGAAAGAAATTCTATAGCTAATATATCTGCAGAAAGTGAAACTATAATGGTTTGGTCACTTGATAAAAATGCTTGGAGAGATATAAGATCAAATACAATTATTGAATGGAAGGTTGAAATTAATGATTAGATCAATTTTATATACGCTAATGTTTTTGGTAATTTCTTTTTCCTCGCCAATATTATCTGGAAAAGAGATCTCTGTGATGAGTTTCAATGTAGAGAATCTTTTTGACAACAAAGATGATCCAAACAAAAATGATGAAACTTACTTACCTAAATCGATGAAATTATCAAAAAACCATATAGACGGATGTAATACGATAAGCGTTACTAAATGGCGAGATGATTGTCTATATATTGATTGGACCGATGAAGCAATAAATTACAAAATTTCAGTTATTGTTGCAGCTATAACATCGTACGGTGAAAGCGGACCAGACATTATTGGCTTTCAAGAAGTTGAAAATATAAGAATACTAGAAATTCTATTTAATCAACTTAAACCAAAAGGCTATAAATATTTTTCTTTAGATGAGGGTAATGATTTCAGAGGAATTGATAATGCATTTATATCGAAATACGAAATTATTGAAAAAACTTTACATCCTATAGTATTTAGTGGTGGAAGCGATAAACAAATTGGAGATACTCGTGGAATTTATGAAGGACAGTTTCTAGTAGATGATCAGATCATTTCAATCTATAATGTGCACTTCCCTGCTCCTCATAATCCCTTATTTATGAGAGTTGATGCTTTTAAAACCCTTAATGAATTAAGCAAGAAAAATGATAAAACCTCAATTGCACTAGGAGATTTTAATGTAACTTCTAGAGAAGAATCTCAAGAAAATTTATATAAAAGCTTTTCAAAAGACTGGTATATTTCACATATTGATGAATGTGGTGGCTGTAAGGGAACAAGTTATTATTTCAGAGACAAAACTTGGTCATTTCTTGACAGTATTATGATAAGAAAAAAGAGATCTGCAAATTTTAAAGAAAGCTCAGTTAAAATAGTAAATCACCCCTTGCAAACAAGAGAAGATGGAACTCCTATAAGATTTGATTCATATAAATTAATAGGAATATCTGATCATTTTCCTGTCGTTGCAATAATTGAATTGAATTAAATTTTTAGAATATTTTTTAGTTGGGAGATTTCTTTCTTGGATAATAATTTCCAACCTCCAGGCTTCATATTGTCAGGCAAAATTATTGGGCCATACCTCAACCTTATTAATCTATTGACTGTTAACTTTTGTGACCCCCATAATTTTCGAACTTCTCTATTCTTTCCTGTAAAAAGACACACATAGAACCAATGATTTTTTGATTTAGATGTCTTCTTTACTGGAACAATATCTGAGAATTGAGATAAATCATCATTGATCTTAATGCCTTTTAATAAATTATTGATTTTTTTGTCTGATACTTCACCGTAAACTCGACACAAGTATTCTCTATCAATTTGACTACTTGGATGTGATAGGTAATTTACAAAATCTCCATTATTACTAAAAATCAATAATCCAGATGTATTAACATCTAATCTTCCGACCATGATCCATTTGCCTTTCTTTCTTGGCGGTAGATGCATAAAAACACTATCATTCTTTTCAGTAGAAACAGTGGAACAAACCTGACCAGTTGGCTTATGATATAGCAAAACTTCAATTGGAGGATTTAGCTCAACAACAAAATCCTCGCCATTTACTGCTAAAATATCACCATCTTTGATAATTGAATCATGATTAGATTTCTTATTATTTACTCTAACTTGATTATTTTTAATAAAATCTGAAATATTCCTTCTTGAGGCAAAGCCAATATTTGCTAAATACTTTGCAAGCTTTTCTTTAGGATTTTGGAGCTTCTTGCTCAATTGAATCGTCCTGTAATGTTAATTCTGGAGAGATATTTTCTATCTCAGGAAGGTCTGGCAAGACAGGCAACTCATCTAAACTTTTCATTGAGAAATCATCTAGAAATTTTTCAGTTGTGATAAATAAGGCTGGTCTTCCAGGCACATCACGATACCCTTTTATCTTGATCCAACCCTGATCTATTAATAATTTTATGATGTTAGTAGCTACATTGACACCTCTAATATCTTCAATATCTCCACGAGTTACAGGCTGTGTGTAAGCAATTATTGAGAGTGTTTCTAAAGTTGCCCTTGAAAGCTTTAGCGGCTTTACTTCCCATAGTTTTGCTATATCTTCAGCAGATTCATGGCTAATTTGAACCCTATAACCACTTGAAACTTCAATTAGGTCATAAGCTTTGTCTTTGTATTCATCCCGAAGTTGTTGAATTGAATTTATTACCTCCGATTCATCTTCTTTAGATTCTATATTTAGAAGCTCATGGATATCTTCTAATGTTAAAGATCTATTAGATGCAAGAAACAGCGCTTCGATCCTATCTTTTATTTGCATTAATGCAAAACCTCCTCAGAATTTTTGAAGTATATTTCACCAAATTGTTCAGCTTGAACAATCTCAACATAACCCTTCCTATTTAATTCTAGTGCTGCTGTAAGAATTACAGAAACAGCAAGCTTAGATTCTCCTTTTAAGATGAGTTCTGGTAATGATATAAAATCTCTTTCTTTTAGACTTTCTAATAATAACTTTGACTTAGACTCAACTGTAATATTCTCTAATTTTACTTTATGGCTTGTCAGCCTAACCATTTCATCTAAAAGATTTCTTAAAGCAAAAGATAAATCATTTTTATCATAGTTAACTTTGGCTTTGGGTAGTTGAAATTCAGGTAGTTTTGCAGATGCTGGAAAAATATCTCTATCAACTCTTGGTAAAATATCTATTTTGATAGAGGCTTCTTTAAATCTTTTATATTCTTGCAACCTTCTAATTAGTTCTGCTTTTGGATCATTGCCATCTTCTTCACTTTCTTCTTCCCTAGGAAGAAGTATTCTCGATTTAACTTCTGCTAGATATGCAGCCATTGCAAGATAATCACCAGCCAATTCATATTCAAAGTCTTCCATCATTTCAATATAAGCAATGTATTGATCTGTAATCTCAACTAGATTGACTTCGAGGATATCTAGGTTCTTTCTTTGTATTAGATACAATAAGAAGTCCATAGGTCCAGAAAAAACATCAAGAAGTAGCAATAATGCTTTTGGTGGGACATATAAATTTTCTGGAAGCTGATCTACAGGAGATCCCTTAACTTTTGGCAATTCTATTTCATGAGCTGCTTGCATACACTAGATATTGTATATAAAAATGAAAATAAATACTAAATATTGTGTTTTTTGCTCAAATCATTTTTTTCTAAATACTTATCAAGTAAAAGAGAAAGTTAAAGCCTAATAATGTAAAATTGTCTGTTCGACAATTGAAACAATAGTATGTATATAACTGATAACAGCAGAATCCTTTCACGTGAGGAATTACCTACACCAGAAGAAGTCATTAATGAAGTGCCATTAGATAAGGAATCTTCTAAATTAGTATTCGGTGCAAGAAGAAATATTAGCAGAATACTGCATGGATTAGATGACAGAATAATTGCTGTTGTTGGTCCATGTTCAATTCATGATCCTAAATCAGCAATTGAATATGCAAAGCTTTTAAAAGAATTTTCCCCTGAAGTAGAAGATGAAGTATTAATAGTTATGCGTGTATATTTCGAGAAGCCAAGGACAACTATAGGCTGGAAAGGTTTAATAAATGATCCAAGATTAGATAACTCTTTCAAAATTAATGAAGGTCTCAGAGTTGCAAGAAGATTGCTTAAAAATATTTCTGATATTGGTTTGCCTACAGGCACAGAATTTTTAGATCTAATTTCACCTCAATATATTTCAGATTTGATAAGTTGGGGTGCAATTGGTGCTAGAACAGCAGAAAGTCAGGTTCATAGAGAGCTGACGTCAGGACTATCATGTCCAATGGGCATAAAAAATTCAACAAATGGTGATTTACAAGTTGCTATAGATGCTATGAAATCAGCTAAATATCAGCATGTATTCTTAGGAACAACAAAACAAGGTAAAGTTGCGATATTTAAGACTTCAGGAAACGATGATACTCATATAATCCTACGAGGAGGAGAAAAACCTAACTATGAAATATCTGATATTGAAGAATGTGTTTCTAAACTTATTGAAGAAAAGACGAATAAAAACATAATGGTTGATTTCAGCCATGGCAATAGCCAGAAAAACCATGAAAATCAAAAATTAGTATGTAAATCAATAGCTAATCAAATTGAGAAAGGCAATATGCATATTACTGGGGTCATGATAGAGAGTCATCTAAAAGAAGGAAATCAAAAAATGTCAGAAAATCTTGAATATGGAAAAAGCATCACAGACTCTTGTATCTGTTGGGAAGAAACAAAAGAACTTATTAAACAATTAGCAAAATCAGTTAAAAAAAGGCGAGACATTGGATAAAAGCTTTAAATTTGATAAGGAAACAGCAGAATCAATTGGTGTTGAGTCTGCAATAATACTTAATTGGATTAAAGAAAGAGTAGAGCTGAGAACTATAAAACTAGTTGATGCTTTTAAAGAATTTTCATTTTGGAACGAAACAGATTTAATGTCCTATTTAATTGGTCTTGAACAAAAAAATCTAATTGGTCTTGATCTTGATAAAAAAACTATATTTAAAGCTGGTAGCAGCAAAAAGAAAAATAGTGTCCAAATGAAAAATATTCATGAAAAATCACAAATAAGCAAAACATGGAGACCATCTGAGGACGTAATAGAAATATTAACTAGATCTGGAATGGAGAATGATTTCTTAGAGAGACTAATTCCTGAATTTATTATTTATTGGTCTGAAAGAGCTGATGTTTTAGTTTCATATAACTCAAAATTTATCGAACATGCAAGATTGAAATGGGCTCAACATTTGGCTGAAATTGAAACTAAAACAGATCCAACAGTTATCTCAGAAGATTGGCAACCATCTGAAGATTGTATGGATATTATAGAGATGGCTGGCATAGATAATAACTTTGTAGAAGAATCTCTTCCTGAATTCAAACTTTATTGGAAAGAAGATGGCAGAGCCTCTGTTTCATGGGATAGTAAATTCATTAATTTTATAAAAAAGAGAGCAAGTTTTTTTGATGGAGCAGCAGTAAAGCAAAACAAAACTTCATTCAACTGGTATAATCCCTATGAAGACGAACAAGACAAGAAAAAATCAAATAATAAAACAGTAGAGAACTTAAGAAAAAAACATAAAATTTAAATAATTATGAACAAGAAAAATCTAAGAGCGTCTGGATTTATTCTCGCAATAGCTGTTGCTTGGATGATCTCAGGATTTTTTGCTCCTGGCGACCCAGAAGTATTTGAACCTGAGGTTAAAAATCAAAAAGTTATTACCATTAATTCAAATGCGAAAGACTTCAGCTTGCCTATTACAGTAAAGGGTGAGTCTCAAGCATTCTCTAAAGTAGATATAAAGGCTCAAACTTCTGAGAAAGTTATAAAAATAAACTTTTCTGATGGTGATTTTGCAAAAAAAGGGCAAGTAATATGTGAGCTAGATTCAGGACAAAGAAGAGCCAACTTTAAAAAAGCAGAGATTGACTACAATTCAACTAAAGAACTAAATAAAAAAGGGTTAGCTTCGCAATCTGCATTAGTGACCACCGAAACTGTTTATGAAACAGCAAGAATTGAATTAAGTAGAACGAAAATAGTTGCTCCATTTGATGGTTTTGTAGAAAAATTAGCAAAAGAAGGTCAGCTTATACAAAATGGACAAATGTGTGCAACCATAGTTTCATTGTCTCCATTAAAAATAGCTGGAAATGTTTCGGAACTTGTAGTTTCTAAAATAAAAAGGGGGCAAAGAGCTTCGATTAAATTTATCTCTGGAGAAGAATTTGAGTCTACAGTTACATTCGTTAGTTCAACTGCTGATCTACAGACTAGAACATTTAAAGTAGAGAGCGAATTAGAAAATGAGAATTACCTTATTAAGGATGGCTTAACTGGTGATTTAATAATTTATACAGATCCGGTTAAAGCACACTTTGTACCAACTTCTGCTTTTCTTTTAGCTACTGATGGTAATGTCGCTTTGGCAGAAGTGGTTGATGGAAAAATTAATATAGTTACAGTTCAAATCCTAATCGATACAACTGAAGGTGCCTGGGTAACTGGACTACCTGAGTTATCAAAAGTAGTCGTTAGTGGCCAAGGCTTTGTTAAGCCTGGTGAAGAAGTTGATGTTATAGAAAAATAATAATGGGTATAGTTCAAACAGCAGTCACAAAATTTAGAACTACAATTCTAATAATGATATTCCTAATAATAATGGGAATAATGGGTCGTGCAGCAATGCCTATTGCTTCAAATCCTAATATTACTTTTCCATGGGTTACAGTTTCTGTATTTCTTGAAGGTGCTTCACCAGAAGATATGGCAAGGTTAGTTGCAAAGCCAATTGAAAATAGATTTATGAAGCTAGAAGGCAAAGAAGAAGTGAGATCTATAAATTCTGCAAGCTTTACTAATGTTCAAGTCCAATATGATGTTGATTATGATATTGATCAAGCAATTTTAGATGTAGAAAGAGCAATAAATGAGATAAGGAATCAATTACCACCTGAAGCAGAAGATCCCAGAGTAAGTGAAGCAAGAGCAGATCAAGATTTTCCAATATTATCCTACAGTGTGTATGGATTTTCTGATTTAAGATCTGGTTATTTTATTGCTAAAGATATTCAAGAAAGGTTTGAAAAAGTGCCTGGTGTTCTAACAGTTGAAATTGGTGGAGTCCCCGAGGAACTTTTAGAAGTTGAAGTTTCAAAATCAAAATTAGAAAGTTTAGGAGTAAGTCTTTCAGAGATTGGAAATGCTGTTAGGTTTAATAATGTTTTGATTCCTGCAGGATTCCAAGATACGGGTTCTGGGAAGTTTGCTGTAGAGATACCGAGTTTATTTGAGACTAGGGATGACGTTTACAACTTACCAATAAAATCTTCTGGATCAAAAGTTGTGAAACTTGGAGATGTAGCTGAAATAAAAAGAACATTTAAAGATCCAACAAGCTTTTCACGAGTAAATGGTTATGATGCTATTTCAATTTCAGTTAGTAAAAGAGTTGGCTTCAATGAGCTTGATATAGCTAATAAAGTAAAGGCAGAAGTTGAGCAAATTCGTGCAGACTATCCAAATAGCCTTCAGATTACACCTAGCTTGGATACTACTAGATTTGCTGATGATATGGTTAATGAACTTCAAGGCAACATTATTACAGCTGTAATTCTCGTTATGGTGTTAGTTGTAGCTACCCTTGGTTTAAGAAATGGCCTCATTGTCGGGATTGCTATACCGTTTTCATTTTTGGTTACATTTGGAGTCTTACATTTCTTTTTAGGTTATGAATTTAATTTCCTTGTAATG
>AACY020363803.1_pt1 | contig 16829 bp, 11 predicted proteins | sample 267378 | NCBI WGS metagenome assembly AACY02 (sample SAMN02954345, study PRJNA13694) | marine metagenome | biome: aquatic; feature: ocean; material: water; isolation source: isolated as part of a large dataset composed predominantly from surface... | reverse complement strand
ATATGGGTCGTTAGCTCAGTCGGTAGAGCAGTTGGCTTTTAACCAATTGGTCGAAGGTTCGAATCCTTCACGACCCACCACTTACTCTAGTAAATAGAATAAGTTAACGGTATTTGAAGTGTAGTAGATTAGATGGGTCGTTAGCTCAGTCGGTAGAGCAGTTGGCTTTTAACCAATTGGTCGAAGGTTCGAATCCTTCACGACCCACCACTTTTCTGAAAGTGTAAAATTCAGAATCCTTAGATGGGTCGTTAGCTCAGTCGGTAGAGCAGTTGGCTTTTAACCAATTGGTCGAAGGTTCGAATCCTTCACGACCCACCACTTTTCTGGAAGTGTAAAATTCAGAATCCTTAGATGGGTCGTTAGCTCAGTCGGTAGAGCAGTTGGCTTTTAACCAATTGGTCGAAGGTTCGAATCCTTCACGACCCACCACTTTTCTGGAAGTGTAAAATTCAGAATTTTTAGATGAGTCGTTAGCTCAGTCGCTTATGTTATAAAGCTAGGGCAGTTGGCTTTTAACCAATCAATCGAATGGTTTAAATCCTTCATGATTCACCACTTATTGAAGTGTAAAATCAGCGTTCACTAGATGGGTCGTTAGCTCAGTCGGTAGAGCAGTTGGCTTTTAACCAATTGGTCGAAGGTTCGAATCCTTCACGACCCACCACTTTTCTGAAAGTGTAAAATTCAGAATCCAATAGATGGGTCGTTAGCTCAGTGGCTTATGTTATAAAGCTAGGGCAGTTGGCTTTTAACCAATCAATCGAATGGTTTAGATCCTTCATGATTCACCACTTACTGAAGTGTAAAATCAGCGTTCACTAGATGGGTCGTTAGCTCAGTCGGTAGAGCAGTTGGCTTTTAACCAATTGGTCGAAGGTTCGAATCCTTCACGACCCACCACTTACTGAAGTGTAAAATCAGCGTTCACTAGATGGGTCGTTAGCTCAGTCGGTAGAGCAGTTGGCTTTTAACCAATTGGTCGAAGGTTCGAATCCTTCACGACCCACCACTCTTTATCTCTCCTAGTAAAAATCTTCTTTCGCTACTCATCACTAAAAATCTTAATTAATTTCACTGCATTTTCTAGTTTGCTCATAGACTTATTGTCAGTTTTTCTCACGTGTTAAATGCTCCATATTGGCTGCAGATAAATAATAACAACTGGGGAAACACAAAATGGAACAAGCAAAATTGAGGTTGCTTTACTCTGCAACATTATTGATGTAACAACTGATGCAAAAGTAAAAAAGGAGACCTCAGGTCTCCTTTTTATCTCGTATTAGGGTTAACCCAACAGATTGTTATCACGAACATATTGCTCGAAATCGGTGCAACCACCTACGTGTTTTTCATCAACGAATATCTGGGGCACCGTTTCGACTGGCTTGCCGACAGTCTTCTCGAGATCTGCTTTAGAAATCCCTTCGGCGTGGATATCTACATATCTAAATTTAAAGTCATCACGTTTTTCAACGAGTTGCTCTGACAGTTGTACTGCTCGCACGCAATAAGGACAGCCAGGACGGCCAAAAATAACAACGTACATAATAGCTCCTTAGGATTACTTTAAGCGTTTTATACCATAGCGCTAACCGAATTGATAATGTCAGATGTGTTTATTTTCAGTTTGATAGCGGCCTTGGTAATCGAAATAGCTTTCGAGCAAATCCCAGCCTTTTTTGTGCTTTTTAAGCAGTAACAGATCTGGCATCCGAAAGGCGGCACTATCGGCAATCAGCTCAGACACTTTTTTGTATTGGTTAGGTTTAATGCCTGGCGTGCGACTATGGGGGAAAATAAACAGCGCATACAAGGCACGCCATTGGGCGGGTGTTTGCAGCTTAAAGTGCCGATTAAACTCATTTCCGTCAATGTCTAGATATTGCACCTTAAGATCGCCTGCATCATCCATTAACGTCATATGCTGGCAGCGGAACAGATGATGGTGTTGCTTATTCAATACTTGCTTAAGGCGTTTATCGGGGTCGATTAAGGTCGAATGGCAATGCTGGCAAATACGCGCCGCAATGTCGTTCTCTTGTCCGCAATCGGGACAGGATTTAGACCTAAATCGAAAGTCACATTGTTGCTTTTGCCCATGATGCTCGACAATGCCCTGACAGCGACGGCCAAAGTGCTCGATAATATCGCCATCCTTGTCGGTTAATCCCCAAAAGATATTGGCAAACTGGCAGACAGGGCAATGCACTTGTACCGGAACCGACTTACTATTGGGCTTAGCTTGGCCGACTTCTGGAAAATACAAATCATAACCATTGGCCGCGTAATCAATCACTAAACAATCTTTTTTACCTTCACAGATCCTAAGGCCTCGGCCAATCATTTGCTGAAACAAACTCACCGATGCGGTGGGGCGTAAAATCGCAATCAAATCCACATGGGGCGCATCGAAGCCAGTGGTTAATACCGCGACGTTGACGAGGAACTTAAGCTCCTTCGCTTTAAAGCGCTCGATAAGCTCATCACGTTCATTATCTGGCGTTTGCGCCGTGACGATTGCTGTTTGCTCCCTGTGATCCTTGTTGAGCTGGCTGACAATTTCTTCAGCATGGCGCACTGTCGCGGCAAAAATAATGATCCCTTGGCGATGATGACTCAGTTCAATCAGTTGCTTCACAATCGCCGTTGTCGCGCGTCCGGCGTGGTTCAGCAGCGCATTAACTTGGGCCTCGGGATATTCGCTATTGTCATTGGGCTTGATTTGGCTGAAGTCATATTGGGCACTTAACCCATCGAACAAGGTGGGCGCAGTTAAATAGCCTTGCTTAATCAGCGGACGGATGGGAAGCTCGAAAATACACTGCTCGAAGACCCCAAGCTCGGGCGAGCCGACTTTGCCGTGGTAGTGGCGTTTATAAATCCAGCCAGTGCCCAGTCGATAAGGGGTGGCAGTCAGGCCTAATAATTTGAGCTTTGGATTACGCTGCTGTAAATGACTTAATATCTGCTGATATTGGCTGGTTTTTTCGAGGCTGACTCTGTGGCATTCATCGATAATCACTAGCGAGAAGGGCTCATCGAATTGAGTTAAGGCGCGCACGGCGGACTGGATACTGGCCACGACGGTTTTGCCGTCAGTCGATTTTTGATTTAACCCAGCGGAGTAAATGCTGGCCTCAGTCGTCAGTAATCCCACCTTTTGCGCGTTTTGGGCAACCAGTTCCTTCACATGGGTTAAAACGAGCACTCGTCCTCTGGCGATGCGGGCAAGCTCGGCAATAACGATACTTTTCCCGGCACCCGTGGGTAGGACTAACACGGCGGAATCGGTGCTTTTTTTGAAATGCGCGATGGCGGCATCGACGGCTTGTTGCTGATAATCCCTGAGGGTAACGCTTGGGCTGGAATTAACTGACACGCTGCTAGCTATTCTTGGTCGACTGAGTTTAGCGCCAAGCTTAACACAGAACAAAAAAAATGCCCCTTGGTTGGAGGGGCAACTAAGAGAAAGGGGCAATCAGGCACTTTCTCAACAGGGTTTACTTGATTAAAAGGAACACTTGCTAAAACGGACAGGTGTTCAAATGAACAGGGGCTAAAGCCACACTTAACCGTGATAAATCACGATTAAGTGTGGGACAACGATTACTCGTTGCGATTCAAGCGAGTTTCAATCAAGGTTTCAATCACAGCTGGGTCGGCCAGTGTTGATGCATCCCCTAAATTGGTTACTTCGTTCGCGGCAATCTTACGCAGGAAGCGGCGCATGATTTTGCCAGAACGTGTCTTAGGCAATCCTGTTGCCCACTGGATAAGATCCGGTGTTGCTAAGGCGCCAATTTCCTTGCGAACCCATTGGCGCAGCTCTTGGCGAAGTTCTTCGCTTTCTTCTGTACCGCGGGTTAAGGTCACATAAGCGTAAATACCTTGGCCTTTAATATCATGGGGATAGCCCACAACAGCAGCTTCAGCGACCAGTTCGTGTGACACCAGTGCACTTTCCACTTCGGCGGTACCTAATCTGTGACCTGAGACGTTAATCACGTCGTCCACGCGGCCAGTGATCCAGTAATAACCGTCTTCATCGCGGCGAGCGCCGTCACCGGTAAAGTACATGCCACGGAAGGTTTTAAAATAGGTCAGCACGAAACGTTCATGGTCACCATATACGGTACGCATTTGGCCTGGCCATGAGTCGAGCAGCACTAAGTTTCCTTCGGTTGCGCCTTCTAAAATGTTACCCATGTTGTCCACGAGCGCCGGTTGTACCCCAAAGAAAGGACGAGTCGCCGAGCCGGGCTTAGTATCAGTTGCGCCTGGCAGTGGGGTGATCAAAATACCGCCTGTTTCAGTTTGCCACCAAGTATCGACAATCGGGCAATGCTCGTGGCCGATGACCTCGTGGTACCAACGCCAAGCTTCTGGGTTGATGGGTTCGCCTACAGAGCCCATGATGCGCAGTGAGCTGCCATCGTACTTATCAAAATGTTGTTTACCTTCGGCCATTAGTGCACGAATAAGCGTTGGTGCAGTATAGAGAATATTGACTTTATGGCGGTCAATCATCTCGCCTAAACGCGCAGGGCTTGGGTGGTTAGGAACACCTTCGTGGATGAGTACCGTTGCGCCGTTGGCAAGCGGGCCATATACCATATAGGAGTGACCAGTAATCCAACCCACATCAGCAGTACACCAGTAAATCTCACCGGGTTTGTAATCGAACACATACTCGTGGGTCATGGAGGCATACACCATATAACCACCAGTAGTGTGCAATACGCCTTTTGGATTACCCGTTGAACCTGAGGTATAGAGTAAGAACAGCGGATCTTCTGCGCCCATTTCTTCGACAGCGCAATGTTCGGATGCGGTTTCAACCAGTGAATGCCACCACACATCGCGACCTTCTACCCAGTCAATCTTGCCGCCAGTGCGTTGAAGCACAATGACTTTCTCAACACTGGTCACATCGGGATGTTTTAACGCATCGTCGATGTTGTGTTTGAGCGGAATGGCGCGGCCACCACGCATACCTTCATCGGAGGTGATGACGATTTTGGATTTACCATCGATAACCCGAGAGGCGATAGAATCGGGTGAGAAACCACCAAAAACAACGGAATGCACAGCACCAATGCGAGCGCAGGCCAGCATCGCGACGGCGGCTTCTGGCACCATTGGCATATAAATCGTGACGATATCGCCACGGCGTACGCCTTGGCTGCGTAGCGCGTTGGCAAATTTACATACTTGAGTGTGCAGTTCACCGTAGGTGATTTTGCGTTGTTCGTTGGCGTTATCGCCTTCCCAAATAATGGCAACACGGTCGCTGTGCGCCGCCAAATGGCGATCTAGACAGTTTGCCGATGCGTTTAGGGTGCCGTCATAGAACCAGTTAATCGATAAATTATGATCGTCAAAAGTGGTTTTTTTGATTTTAGTGTATGGCTTTATCCAATCGATGCGTTTGCCGTGCTCTCTCCAGAAACCCTCTGGATTGACAATCGACTCTTGGTACATTGTTTTATATTGATCGTTATTTACAAGTGCATTGGCAGCGATATTGCCGGAGACTTTGTAGAGAGACTGCGAGCTCATAGGGCTTCCCTTTCGAAAAATTGCGTGGTCTGAGTATGGTATGCAAGAGGGAGTCAACTCCATTAGACCTTGGTCTAGTTTTAAAATTTCCTTTATATTTAGGCTGTTGCACTCGAAAATCTGGCTAGATTTCAGCCATTATTTATCGCACAATAATGGAAAAAAGAGCAAAAATATGAATCTCACCTTAGTCGTCGCCGTTATTGCTATTTGTTATGTATCACTTTTATTCCTTTTAGCCTGGGGGGCGGAGCGCTGGTTTAGCGGCGTGACCAAGAAGCTGCAAGTGGTCATTTATGGCTTAAGCTTGGCGGTTTATTGTTCTTCTTGGAGTTTTTTAGGCACGGTTGGACAGTCGGCTAAGGATTTTTGGTCGTTCATTCCGATTTTTATCGGCCCAATTCTTATCTTCACCTTAGGGTTTGGCATGTTGCGCAAGATGGTCCTCGTGTCCAAGGCGCAAAATATTACCTCGGTCGCCGACTTTATTGCTGCCCGTTACGGTAAATCGCAAACCTTGGCGGCCATTGTTACCCTGATAGCGTTGTTTGGCATCATGCCTTATATTGCGCTGCAACTTAAGGCGATGGTGTTCAGCCTAAATCTATTTCAACCCGCGGATGACCCCTTAAATGGCATTATGATTGCGCTACTGATCACCGCGCTGTTAGCCATTTTTGCCATTCTTTTTGGCACTCGTAAGCTCGATGCTACCGAGCATAATCCCGGGATGATGCTGGCTATCGCGTTCGAATCTTTAGTTAAACTCGCGGCATTTTTGCTGGTAGGGATGGTGATTAGCTTTGGCGTATTTGACGGGTTTGGCGATATTTGGCAGCAGGCGAGTGATAAAGCGTTAATTCATCACCCAAACCCCCGTATTGAAACCTTGATGCCTGAACTACTTGTCGGTATGGCGGCATTTTTGTGTATGCCGCGCCAATTCCATGTGATGGTGGTGGAATGTGCCGATGAGTCTGTTTTGTCTAAGGGACGTTGGTTGTTTCCGCTGTATTTGGCCTTATTTGGTCTATTTGTCGGGCCACTGGCATTAGCGGGTAAATTGATCTTGGGCGATAGCGTTGCCGCTGATACCTATGTGATTAATTTACCGCTTGCGTTAGATCATCCACTGCTGGCGGTGATTGCGCTGTTAGGCACCTTATCTGCGGCGACGGGGATGGTGATTGTGGCCGTGGTGACAATCAGTGTTATGGTGAGTAACGAATGGCTTGTCCCTGTGATGTTACGTACTGGCAATATCCGCGAGAAAAACTTCAGCCAGTTTTCGCAGATGCTACTAAATGCCCGCCGCCTAGCGATTATCATCATCCTTGGGTTGGGCTACGGCAGTTATCTGGCGCTGGCTGACAGCGACTCGCTATCGCATCTGGGGATGCTGTCCTTTGGTGCTTTTGCCCAACTTGCACCCGCGTTAGTGGGTGGACTCTACTGGAAACACGGTAATCGTGCAGGGGTGTTTTTAGGACTCAGTGTGGGTTTTAGCTTGTGGTTTTACATCATGCTCAGTGGTATGACGGGTAACCAAAGCCCAGCGACATTAATGTCTAGTAATTTCGACCTATTAGATGCTATTACACCGAATGTGCGTGATGCGCTTACGGCGTTATTTGCCAATATTGCCTGTTATGTGTTGGGCTCGATTTGGTTCAGGGCCGGGGTGGCCGAGCGTATTCAGGCCAGTGCTTTTGTCAGCCCTGGTAAGCTTAAAAATAATGCCAATAAGAAAAGCGGCCCTATCTCGCAGCAGGATTTATTGATCTTAGCCAGCCGCTTTGTGAGTCCAACCCGCGCCTATGAAAGTTTTAGTCGATTCTCTACCGAAGCGGTTAAAAGTGACAGTTGGCATAAGGCCGCGACTCCAGAACTGATTGCTCATACCGAGCGTTTACTCGCTGGTGTGCTCGGCGCTTCGAGTGCTTCTTTAGTTATGGATTCGGTCTTACAAGGGCGTGACTTGGCCTTAGATGAAGTCTTTAGCCTTGTGGATGAAGCCTCATCCAAAATTATGCTCAGTCAAGATATGCTGCGCGGCGCTATCGAGCATGCCTACGAAGGGATGAGCGTGATCGACAGCGACCTTAACTTGGTTGCATGGAACTACAAATATGTCGAGTTATATCAATATCCTGAAGGCTTTTTACAGCAGGGTATGCCTATCAGTGAAGTGATCCGCTTTAATGCCGCCAGAGGTTATTGTGGTGATGGCGATATAGAGCAACAGGTTGAAAAACGTGTGCAGCATATGCGTAATGGCACACCCCATACTTCAGAGCGGCAACGTAAAGACGGTAAAGTGATTAAAATTCAAGGTAATCCCATGCCCGATGGTGGTTTTGTGATGACCTTTACCGACATTACCCAATATCGTGAGCAGGAACGGGCGTTGCTCGAAGCCAATGAAACGCTCGAGTCGCGTGTTAAAGAACGTACCTACGAACTAGCTCTGCTAAATAGTGAGTTACTTGAGGCCAAAGCACAGGAAGAAATGGCTAACGCCTCTAAGAGTCGCTTTTTAGCGGCGGTGGGGCACGATTTAATGCAGCCACTGAATGCGGCAAGATTGTTTACTGCGTCGTTATCCCAATACCCTAATTTGGATCGCGAGGCACGCACCACCTTATCCCATGTGAATAGCTCGCTCAAAACCGCTGGCGAGTTGCTCACCGACTTATTGGATATTTCTAAGTTGGATTCTGGCATGGTCGAAGTGAACCGCCGCGACTTTGCTATATCTGAGCTACTCAATGGCCTGTCGGTCGAATTTGAGGCGATGGCGGCGGACAATCAAATTCGCTTTAAGATGATCCCTTGCAGCGCGACGGTGAATTCTGATCCTTCTTTGCTCAGGCGCGTGCTACAAAACTTTTTAACCAATGCCTACCGTTATGCCCGTGGTGGGCGAGTGCTGTTTGGTTGCCGTCATCGCGGCAGCGAATTGGAGATCCAAGTACTCGATACGGGCTGCGGAATTGATGAGCATGAAACTCATGAAATATTTAAAGAATTTAAACGCTTAAATAATCCACGTAGTAAAAGTGTCAGCGGTTTAGGGTTAGGGTTGGCGATTGCCGATAGGATAAGCCGGGTACTTAATCACAGTATTCAGGTGTCTTCGCAATTGGGGCGTGGCTCGGTGTTTTCCATTACGGTTCCCTTAGGGGAAACCGTGCGTCAGCCGCAGGTGAAGGCATTGCCATCGTTATTACAACCGTTATCAGGGATTAAAGTATTGTGTATCGACAATGAGGAGGCGATTCTTGCGGGGCTTGAGAGCTTACTCAGTCGTTGGCAGTGTGAGGTGATTTGTGCCAAGGATTTAGCAGACGCGAGGATTAAGTTAGGCCTTAAAGGCGTGGCGCCCGATATCGTGTTAGCCGATTTTCACTTGGATGATGGTCAAAACGGCGTTGATGCGATGGATGGGATCCGCGCACTTTATGGCAAAGAGTTACCGGGCATTTTAATCACAGCGAACACTCGCAAAGAGCTGGTGGAAGATGTGCAGCGCCGCGGTTATCACTATATGGCCAAAATGATTAAACCGGCGGCGCTGCGGGCATTGATATCAAGCCTGGTCAAGAAGGCTTAATAACTTGCAGCCATGGCGATTAGCCATGGCTGATGCAGATGTTTTGGCCTCGACTTGCGTCATCCGAAGTGGTTTTCGGTGGTGTAATGGTGGCCGCGACTTGCTTCATCGCCTGAGTCAGCTGTGTGAGCTGAGCAGGGCTTATCACATAGGGCGGCATAATATAAATCAGGTTGGCAAAGGGTCTAACCCATACGCCTAGGTCGACAAATTGCTGCTGCAGCGCCGCGGTATTCACCGCTTGGTGCATTTCGAGCACGCCGACCGCGCCAAGCACGCGCACTGCTTTTACGCTGGGAATATCGATGGCATCGGCAAGCTCGCGCTGCATTTGCTGCTCGATGGCAGCAACCTGCGCTGGCCACTCCTGCTGATTGATCAAATCTAAGCTGGCGCAGGCGGCGGCGCAGGCGAGGGGATTGCCCATAAATGTGGGGCCATGCATAAAGACGCCTGCGGGCGATTGGCTAATGCCTTGGGCGACGTTATCCGTGCATAAGGTGGCGGCAAGACTGATATAACCACCTGTTAATGCTTTGCCTAGGCAGAGGATATCCGGCGTGATGTCGGCATGTTCGTAGGCAAATAACTTACCGGTTCGGCCAAAACCCGTGGCGATTTCATCGAGGATAAGCAGCACATTATATTCATCACACAGGGCACGCAGGCCGCGTAAATACTCGCTGCTGTAGAAGCGCATGCCCCCTGCGCCCTGCATAATCGGTTCGATAATCACGGCAGCAATGTCTTGATGTTGCTCGCGCAATATACGCTGCATGGGTGCTAAATCGTCTTGGTGTAACGATTCACCAAAGGGCGTTTGCGGCGCGTCAACAAAACATTGTTTAGTGACCGCCTCGCCAAACATGGTATGCATGCCACCTTCGGGATCGCAGACACTCATGGCAGCAAAAGTATCGCCATGGTAGCCCTTCTTCACGGTAAGGATGCGCTGTTTTTGGGCTTTTTGCGCTAAAGGTAAATCTTGCCCCTGCCAATATTGCAGCGCCATTTTGATGGCAACCTCAACGGCAATGGAGCCTGAGTCGCACAGAAAGATTTTAGTGAGGGGCTCGCAGGTCATCGCCAACAGTTTTTTACAGAGTTCAATGGCGGGCTCGTGGGTAATGCCGCCAAACATGACATGGCTGAGTTGGTGCAGCTGCCGCTCCATCGCCGTTAATATTGCCGGATGACCATAGCCATGCACGCAGGCCCACCAAGAGCTGGTGCCATCAATAAGTTTACGGCCATCGACCAATTCCAGCTCGCAGCCTTGGGCACTGTGTACCCCGAAAACAGGAAGTGCACGAGTCATGGAGGTATAAGGGTGCCAAATATGGGCGCTATCAAAATCCAAGTCGAGTAAATTGCGCATAAAAGCTCACAGTGTTGATTGAAAACTAATCAGTGGTAAACCTGTATCACTGGTTGGCGTTGACAGTTTAAGGGCTGAGGTTATCCTAGCCAAGGTAAAATACAAAAATAAAAGGGTGTTCAATGTCGCAGTTGCAAGTTCGTCATGATTGGAAGCGGGAAGAAATCGAAGCCTTATTTGCGCTGCCGATGAATGACTTATTATTTAAAGCCCACAGTATCCACCGTGAAGTGTACGATCCTAACGAAGTGCAGATCAGCCGCTTACTGTCGATCAAAACCGGTGCTTGTCCTGAGGATTGTAAATATTGTCCGCAGAGTGCGCGTTACGACACTGGCCTTGAAAAAGAGCGTCTATTAGCGATGGAAACCGTGCTCACAGAAGCGCGCAGTGCCAAAGCCGCGGGTGCTTCGCGTTTCTGTATGGGCGCCGCCTGGCGTAACCCGAAAGATAAAGACATGCCATACCTTAAGCAAATGGTGCAAGAGGTGAAAGCCCTCGGCATGGAAACCTGCATGACCTTAGGGATGTTAAGCGCCGAGCAAGCCAACGAGTTGGCCGATGCGGGCCTTGATTATTACAACCACAATTTAGATACCTCGCCTGAATATTACGGCGATGTGATCACCACCCGTACCTATCAAAACCGCTTAGATACCTTAAGCCATGTGCGCGCATCGGGCATGAAAGTCTGCTCTGGTGGTATTGTTGGCATGGGCGAAAAGGCCACAGACCGGGCGGGTTTATTGCAACAACTGGCGAATTTACCTCAGCATCCGGATTCTGTGCCCATTAACATGTTGGTCAAAGTAGCGGGCACCCCCTTCGAAAAACTCGATGATTTAGATCCGCTGGAGTTTGTCCGTACCATCGCCGTGGCACGTATTTTAATGCCTAAGTCCCGTGTGCGTTTATCGGCGGGCCGTGAAAACATGACTGACGAACTGCAGGCTATGTGTTTCTTTGCGGGCGCTAACTCGATTTTCTACGGCTGTAAGTTATTGACTACGCCAAACCCAGAAGAAAGTGATGATATGGGCCTGTTCCGCCGTCTGGGCTTACGCCCTGAGCAGGGCGCAGCCGCGACTATCGATGATGAGCAAGCAGTATTAGCTAAAGCTGCGGCTCACCAAGATAAAGCTGCGTCTCAGTTTTATGATGCGGCTGCGCTATAACCACAGTGTATAAATGCGCTTCGTTAAGCGTTGGAGCGCTTTACCTTCTAAAGGATTTATGGCGCTTACGTTTAGCAAGAAAATCCTGAGCAAGAGAATATGAGTTCACCACTCGCGTCAAAACTGGCTTCAAAAATCCGCGCTCGTCAGCAAGCCTTAGCAGGGCAAGGTTTGCTAAGGCAGCGTCAAGCATTATCAACCGATGCCGAGCTAAGTGACGCTGAGCCGCAGTTTTGCTTTGAGGGGCAAACTTATCTTAATTTCAGCAGTAACGACTACTTAGGGCTTTGCCGTGCGCCCGAATTAATTGCGGCGCTACACCGCGGCGCACAGCAATATGGTGTCGGCAGCGGGGCATCGCCACTGGTGACGGGCTACAATGAGGCGCATTTAGCGCTGGAAACCAAGCTGTGCCAGATAACCGGATTTGAGTCAGCGTTACTCTTTAGCTCAGGGTTTAGCGCTAATAGTACGCTCTGTAAAACCCTGTTCGATAAGCAAGATGTTGTGCTGGCGGATAAGCTGGTTCACGCGTCTATTATCGATGGTTTGCGCGATAGTGGCGCAGATTTTAAACGCTTTTTGCACAACTCAACTGAGAGTGCCGAGCGGCTGTTAGCCAAAAACACGGTTTCAGCGCTGATCACTGAAAGTGTATTTAGCATGGATGGCGATATTGCGCCGATTGCGGCGTTATCTGCACTTTGCCGCGCGCATAATGCGTGGTTGATTGTCGATGATGCTCATGGTTTTGGCGTGTCTGATATTTTTAATCAGCCAGCTGCCAACCTTATCGATATCCAGATAGTGACTTTTGGCAAGGCATTAGGCTGTCAAGGCTCAGCAATTCTGGGTAGTCGTGAGTTGATTGCGTTTTTAGTGAGTAATGCGCGGGAATATATTTATTCAACTGCACTGTCACCGGCCAATGCTGCGCTAGCTTTGGCCGCAGTTGAACACTGTGAAGCTCATCCTGAACTTAGGCAAAATTTGCAGCGTAATATCTCGATTTTTAAACAGTTATGCCAAGATGCCGATATTCCGCTTCTTGGTAGTGAGACCGCGATTCAACCTCTGATCATTGGCGATGCCGAGCAAACCTTACTGGTTTCGCAAAAGCTAAAAGCCATGGGGATTTGGGTTGGGGCAATTCGTCCACCAACCGTGCCCATAGGCTCAGCAAGATTACGTATTACTTTGAGTGCATGCCATAGCGAGGCGGCAATTCGGCGCTGCGTTAACGGGATTGCCCAAGTGCTGACCGAAGTTGCACTACCTAGGGTATCTGAGCGTCCTGCGCGATAAGCCAATGTTTTCGATACTGCTTATGGCCGACGATTCGATGGCTTAGTCTTGAGAGTTGAAAGATCAGCGTTTGATTTAAAAGTGAGAATAACCAGAGATGTCCATGCCGCTTGGCGTTAGCCTTAATCCCCATGAGCCCGCAGATCAGCTCTCGCATATTGCCGAGCGGTTTTCAGCAGCAGCCAAGAGCTATCAAGAGCATAACTGTTTGCAGCGTTTAAGCGGTGCGAGTTTGTTGCAGGGATTTGTAGCCAAGGGCGCAATTCTTGATATTGGCGCAGGGCCGGGGACTGATTTCGCTAACCGAGCAATGGGCGAGGAGATGAGGGTTTATGCACTCGATATCGCTTTGGGCATGCTGCAACAGCTTAACGCGACTTACCCTTATCAACAGTGTGTTTGCGGTAATGCCGAGCAATTACCCTTTGCCGATGCGTGCATCGATAATATTTACTCCAATTTAGCTCTGCAGTGGTGCCATGATTTTTCGGCGGCAACCAGTGAAATGGCCAGAGTCTTAACATCGGGTGGAGAAGCTCACCTGAGTATCGTGGCGGCAGGCAGCTTGGCTCAGTTATCTAATCTTGGTTTGAGGGTCAACAGTTTCTTATCTCTTGAAAGCTTACAAGCGGCATTTGACGACACAGATTGGCAATTTCTTGATGTGAAACTCATGCCAATGACCGTCTATTTTCAAGATCTTAAAGCCTTACTCTATTCCATTAAAGGCGTGGGCGCATCGGTGCAATCCTCAGTACAGAGCCTAACTTCTTCTGAATCCGATGCCCATTTAGGTAAATTGCGTGGCCGCCACGATTGGCAGGCTTTACAACAACGCGCAGAGCAATTTCGTGAGGCTCAGGGCCTGCCTTTAACCTATCAGATCGCCCAATTTCGTGTGCGTCGCCAAGGCGGCTCGGTATAAATCTCTAGCAACGGTTTGGCGCATAGTTGGCCAACAGATTAACAGGTAAAAGGCATGTTTTTTGTAACAGGAACAGATACCGATAGCGGTAAAACCTTAGTATCGACTGCACTCTTGACCGCATTCAATCGTGAAGTTCTGCGCGCAGGGTTTTCGCGCTCAAGTCTTGGGGTAAAGCCTGTTGCCTCAGGCTGTGAAATCACTGAAAAGGGTTTGCGTAACAGTGATGCATTAAAACTGATGTCGGCTTCATCCCTTAAACTGAGCTATGAGCAGGTGAATCCGATTAGTTTTGAACCTGCGATTGCACCGCATATTGCAGCAAAACAGCAGGGAGTTAATTTATCCCCCGAGGCGATTTTGGCCAAGCTTGATCGTGCGGCGTTTGCGCAGGCGGATTTTTGTTTAATCGAAGGAGCCGGCGGTTGGCGTTTGCCTTTAGGGGAAGGGCGCTACTTATCTGAGTTGGTACAACAGCTTAATTTACCCGTCATTCTTGTGGTGGGAATGAAACTCGGTTGTCTAAATCATGCGTTATTAACTCAAGAAGCGATATTAGCCGATGGCTTAACGGTCGCAGGTTGGGTGGCAAACTGTGTCGATCCCAATATGAGTGTGTTCGATGAAAACTTAGCGTCGCTTAAAGAGATGATGGTATCGCCTTTTCTCGGGTGTATTCCACATCTTAAGCAGGCGGATGCGGAGCATGCCGCCAATTTTATGAATATTCAGCCCTTATTGATGAAATAAGCTTATTCAAATAATAAGTTTGATATCAAAACAGAGGCAATATCGCCTCTGTTTTTGTTAGTTAGTGTAGATTTAATTTATTGTGTCTAAAACTTAACGCGATAGCCAATATTAAAGGCAATATCGGTGCTGTTATCCATATTGAAATAGTTTTCAACAATAGAGAATTCTATTGCACTGGTATCTAAATAGTAACGGTAGCCGAGTAATATTTCGTTCGAGGCTTTTGAAAAATCATTTTCGGTTTCGAGTAAGCCCTGATAGTGATGTAATTCAAGTAACCAGCCATGGCGACCCGTTAAATATTCATAACCGAGATTGACGGAATAAGCATGATTATCGTAGCTTATCCCCGAAAGAACCTCATTACCCTGCCTAAAACTAACAGCTGCGGTAGAATGAACATGATGTTTTTCATAACGAAAGCTGTAATTAAGCTGTAACGCTTGTTCAAAGCTTTCATCTTCAAAGGGGCCTGAGTCGACATAGTTATAATATAGGCTGCCTCCTAAAGATAAGCCCTGATATTGGTTTTCAAACAATTGGTAGCCAACATAAAGTATGACGACATTATTGAGGTTTTCGCCTGAAATATCTTGTTGATTAACGGCATCTTTAGAAAATATTTGATTTTGATGTTTAGCGGCATCTTCACGACCATTTTGACTAAAACCAAATGCATCATGAAACCACATAGTTACTGAGTCTAAGTGATTATCGCCACTAAAACGCCAGTGATAACTGGTATCTATCATCCATTTATCATTGACTTGCCAAGTCAGTCCTCCTTCAAGGGTGTTGTGATAGTAATCGGCAAAATAGTCATCGGTTTCAGCCCAAACACTGGCTGCACTTGCGGATAAGTGCAGCTCTTTTTGACCTTCAGGTAACGAAAACCCTGATCTTAACATCGGTGTTAAACTGCCTGCTTGGGCCGGTGATTGCGCATAGCTGCGTAAAGGACCATAGTCACTAAAATCGACGGCAGTTGCCAAGACATTCTGGGTAAACAGTAACGAAAGCGTGAGAACTGATTTCAAGTGTGAAAATGGCATAGCATAAATATCCGTCTAGATGATGAGTCAGCTAGATTTGATAGGTTGAAGAAACTTAGCATTATCAAGCGAGATTAATGGAGAATATTAAGATGAATGTTAACCTTTATCGCCATGTTAGCATCTTGTTTACATGTTAAATCAGCAAATAGCTGAGTAATACTAAGGCTAGCCAAAATGCTCGCCCAATCATTGGTAATAAATAATATAAGATAATTAACGTACTTGTAATTAACAATATTGTCGTTGGCTTACGAAAATACGCAGCATTTAATGTAGGTAACTTCATTTTTTCTCTAACATATTGATGATGCGAAAAATAACTAAACACTGAATAGGATGAGCACAATAGGTAGATATCTTATAAAAACGTAGCTTGTGTGAATATTCAGTTTTTTTGAGAGGCTAATATAACGTCGTAGGATTGGGGTGTAAATGTTATGAGACGCTAAATAGGATTCAAAAACAGGAACTGAAAATCCCTATTTTTGTTAGAGATAAATAATCCTACTTATTCCGAAAAATACTGTGGTAAGTCATCGGAAATATTAAACTGCTTAACTGTAAGGTTATTAATGTGAGTGTGGAAATATTGATTTTACCCATAAAAAACGCCGGATTTCCGGCGATTTTTATGGTGTTAAGCAAAAGTCTTAGTTTATCGGCCTAGGGCCAATCATCACTGTTCCAGCGATATAGCCAAGTAGCGGCGACAGGTTTTTCATCTTTACGCAATTGAATGCGCAATTCTGCCACATTGGTACTTTCAGGCTCAAACGTAATGAAGATCCGAGCACCATTAATTTCAGGGTGAGCTACTATCCGAGATGAGAGAATTTTACCCTTACTGATACTGGCATCAATTGTAATTTTTTCAATATCTTGTGGCTTGATATTGCTGTAGTCGATAAGGAGTTCTTTGCCTTTGGCCTGTTTTTGTCCCTTAGAGCTACGAATTACCCGTGCTTTGTTTGTAAAACTTGGGCTGTCATTAGACGCTGTAATGCGGTAGGAATAGCGATAGGGCTCAGCCTGCTTTAATCCCCCCTGAGGTTCCCAATAGGCG
>AACY020563758.1_pt1 | contig 16843 bp, 15 predicted proteins | sample 267378 | NCBI WGS metagenome assembly AACY02 (sample SAMN02954345, study PRJNA13694) | marine metagenome | biome: aquatic; feature: ocean; material: water; isolation source: isolated as part of a large dataset composed predominantly from surface... | reverse complement strand
TTTAAAAAGCTTAAGTATTATAAACTTATCGACATGTCTAACAAGGTTTCTACAATAAATATATTCAACAAAGGAGTAAAAGAGCTCCAAAAAGAAATTAATACGACAGAATATAATTCATGGATAAAACCGCTTGAGTTCGATTTAAAGGAAAATAACTTCAACATTTATGCACCAAATACTTTCGTTGGTGATTTTTTCAAAGAAAAGTATCTTCCCCAAATAACAAGCTTCTTAGAAACGAATATTGGAAGAAATAAGTTTATTCTTAATGTTTCCATTAAAAGATCAACACAAACCCAACCCCAAACTACAGGGTTAAATAAAAATTATACTTTTGATAGTTTTGTGCCTGGAAACTCAAATCAAATAGCTTTAGCAGCAGCACAACAAGTAGCAGAGCATGCCTCACAAACTGAATATAACCCTTTGTTTGTTTATGGGGGCGTCGGTCTAGGTAAAACACACCTGATGCACGCTATTGGGAATAAGCTCCTTGAAGAAAGACCCAATGCAAAGATTTGTTATGTGCATTCAGAAAGGTTTGTAAGCGATATGGTTAAAGCCCTACAGCTCGGCGCGATCAATGAATTTAAAAAATTTTATAGAAGCTTAAATGCGCTTTTAATTGATGATATCCAATTTTTTGCAGGCAAAGAACAGTCTCAAGATGAGCTATTTCACACATTTAATAGCCTTCTAGAAAATGGAAATATGATGATCTTTTCTTGTGATAGATACCCTAAAGAAATTGAAGGTCTTGAAGATAGGCTTAAGTCACGTTTCGGGTGGGGGCTATCAGTAGTTATAGACCCACCCGCTTTAGAAACAAGAACCGCAATCCTTTTACAAAAAGCAGAAGAGTTAAATTTAACTCTTCCTGAAGATTGCGCTTTTTTTATAGCCCAACAAGTCAAATCAAATGTTAGAGAGCTTGAGGGTGCGCTTAAAAGAGTGGCTGCAAACGCAAAATTTGCTAAAACAGAAATAGACATAAATCTAGTAAAAGACTCATTAAGAGATGTTCTGGCTATCCAAGCAAAAATGGTAACAATAGGCAACATACAGAGAGTTGTAGCCGATTATTACCACATTAAACTGAGCGACCTTCTTTCGAAAAGAAGAAACAGATCCATAACAAGACCCAGACAAATGGCGATGGCATTAGCAAAAGAACTTACAAATCATAGCCTTCCTGAAATAGGTGAAGCATTTGGAGGTAGAGATCACACAACAGTCATTCATGCTTGTGACAAAACAAGAGAGCTAATGAAAGAAAGCCTAGAAACAGATGAGGACTACAAGAAGTTAAGAAGAAGTTTGTCAGCTTAAAATGAAATTTACTATCGATAAAGACCTTATTATTAACGAGTTCCAGTCTCTTGCCGCCGTTGCTGATAAAAAACAAACACTACCAATATTAAGCAATATTTTAATAAGGTGTGAAGAAGACAAAGTTAAACTTTTAAGCACAGATTTAGAGGTTGAGCTAGAGGTTGTTATTAAGGGCGCGAATATAGAAAGTGCCGGAGAGACAACTATTCCAGCAAAAAAAGCAGCCGACATAATCAGAGAGCTGCCTGATGGTGAAGTCTCGTTTGAGCTGAACGAAGATAACTCAAAACTCACTGTCAAATCTTCATCAGGAAGATACAACTTATCAACAATACCTGGTTCAGATTTTCCTGACTTTGATGTTGTTAAAAGTGATGTAATTTTTGATATTACCTCGGCTCAATTATTAGAGTTGTTTCAAAAAACATCTTTTGCAATGGCCAATCAAGACTGGAGACACTACTTAAATGGTTGCTTGTTAGAAAAGTCGTCAGACTCACTAAATATGGTGGCTACAGACGCCCACCGGTTGGCAATTTATAAGTCTAAACTCAATTCTGAAGGAGATTTTTCTGGAATTATTCCAAGGAAAACCTCGATAGAGCTAATGAAAATATTGTCGAAAGAAGAAACAGAGATACAGTTCTATATTAACGCCAACAATATAGTATTTATGTCTAAAAATTTTACATTTAAATCTAAGCTGGTTGATGGCAATTACCCTAACTACAACCAAGTGGTACCTGAAGGTGATGGAACATCCATAATTGTTGACAGAAAAGAACTCATTAGTACACTTTCAAGAGTCTCAGTGTTAACCAGTGAAAAATTTAAGGGCGTTAAGCTTAAAACAGAAAATGGTGTGTTAGAGGTTTCTGCACATAACCCGGACCAAGAGTCAGCTGAAGAGAAATTAAGCGTTGAAGGTGATTCTAATCCTTTTGATATTGCTTTCAATGTCAATTATTTAAAAGAAGTACTAAATACAGTTGAGGATGAAAAAATTACACTAACCAGCTTTGGCAATGACAAAAGTGCGCTTGTAAAAAGTAATGACCCTAACCAAACATTAGTGTTAATGCCACTACTTCTTTAGTGTTAGTCTCGGAGTTAAAAATAGAAAATTTTAGGTGTTATGAATTCGCCGAAATTCCGATTAATAGGGGCATCACACTAGTTTACGGCAAGAACGGCTCAGGAAAAAGCTCAATAATTGAAGGGTTATATTTCGCCCTTTCAGGAAAAAGCTTCAGAACCACAGACCTAAATACATTAATAAGAAAACATACAGATCTTACACAGACATTTATTACCTTTAAAGATGCAACTGGCGTTAAAATCACAAAAAAAACTAATCAAAAGTGTAAAATCTTACAAATAAAAGACAAAAAAACGTTAACTTACGCAAAGTTAGTCTCAAATTACCCAACTTGTCTGGTTGAAAATAAAGAATTTTTCTTTACGACATCCACACCAGATGAAAAAAGAGCATTTTTAAATAAAACATTGTTCTACGTGGAACAAAATTCAAATATTGTCCTTAAGGAGTTAAAAAAACTAATATACCAGCGGGCTGCATGCCTGAAAAATAATGACTTGAATCAGATTGCTTACTGGGATCAGAAGTTAATAGAGCTAGAGCCCTCTATTACACAAACCAATAGAAAACTCATTACATCTGTAAATGAGATGCTTCAAACAAGTGAAATAAAGGAACATTTCGCAGAGAAGAACCCTTGGTTGGCTGATCTTTCTGTTGATTATGCACCAGGCTTTGATGATAAAGTAAATTTTTCTAATATTTTGCAGCAAAATATGGAAAAAGACCGTATTTTGAAGAGAACGTCAGCAGGCCCTCATAAAAGATCGTTTAATATATACTTGAGTGATGTGCCCGCACAGGATTTATTATCCAGAGGGCAACAAAAGGTCGTTTCAATAATTCTCCACCTAATACAAAGAGAACTAATACAAAATAAAACCAATACCAATCCAATACTATTAATGGATGACATTTCTTCAGAATTAGACAAGGATAATGCTAATTTAATGTTAAAATATCTATTAAGCAAAGGTATTCAAACAGTAATGACATCTATAGAAAAAAAGCGTTTTTCAGGTGAAAAAGATGTTTTTATGTTCCACGTAGAACAAAAGGGAGACAAGTCTAATGTCAGGTGATACGTACGATTCAGGCAGTATTAAGGTATTAAAAGGTTTAGAAGCGGTTAAAAAGAGACCAGGAATGTATATCGGAGATACCGATGACGGGACTGGGCTTCATCATATGGTTTTTGAGGTGCTTGATAACTCAATAGATGAGGGAATGGCAGGTTTCTGTAAGCAGATAGATGTTGTAATAGGTAAAGACGGCTCTGTTTCAGTGTCTGATGATGGAAGGGGAATACCAGTTGATATGCACGAAGAAGGGGTATCGGCAGCTGAAGTTATTATGACAACACTACATTCAGGAGGAAAATTTGATGAAAACAGCTATAAAGTCTCAGGAGGCCTACATGGAGTTGGTGTTTCAGTCGTAAATGCTCTTAGCAGCAAGTTAGTTTTAGAAATTGAAAGGGATGGAGCAAAATATAAGCAAGAATATTCAGATGGCGAGCCAAAAACAAAACTTGAAAAAGTAGGAAAAAGCGAAAAATCAGGCACAAAAGTAACATTTACACCTTCAAAGAAAATATTTACACAGACCAAATTCGATGTAGAGGTTTTAAAAAAGCGCATTAGAGAGCTTTCCTTCCTGAACAAAGGAATTGCTATTCATGTTCTTGATGAAGCTTCAGGAAGCAAACTTGAGTTTAAGTCAGACGGAGGACTATTAGAGTTTGTTAAACATCTCACAGGCAAAAAAGAAGTAATTGGCACACCCTTTTATGCACAAGCAAATATGAAAGGAATAGGGGTTGAAATCGCTGCACAGTGGACAGGAACGTACAGAGAAAATGTTCAATGCTTCACAAACAACATTCCACAAGTTGATGGAGGCACACATCTTGCTGGTTTCAGGGGAGGGCTTACAAGAGCAATTAAAAACTTTATTAAAAAAGAAGATTTAATGCGCAAAAAAGAAGTTGAGATAACAGGAGAAGATGTTAGAGAGGGCATGATAGCTGTTATTTCTCTTAAAATGCCTGACCCTAAATTCTCTTCACAAACAAAGGACAAGTTGGTGTCGTCAGAAGCAAGGCCAGCAGTTGAAACGCTTATTAATGACTATTTCATGGACTTTTTACTTGCAAACAAACCACAAGCAAAAGAAATACTTGGCAAAGTTCTCGAAGCAGCGTATGCAAGAGAGGCCGCAAGAAAAGCAAAAGAAATGACAAGAAGAAAAGGTCTTCTGGATATAGGAGGATTGCCTGGTAAGCTTGCAGATTGCCAAGAAAAAGACCCAGCCTTATCAGAGTTATTTTTAGTAGAGGGAGATTCAGCTGGCGGATCGGCAAAACAGGGCAGGGACAGGAGCTTTCAGGCCATATTGCCGCTTAAAGGAAAAATTATAAATGTACAGAAAGCACGCTTAGACAAAGTTTTATCTTCTAATGAGATTGGAACTCTTATAACAGCTTTAGGTACAGGCATCGGTATTGACGAGTTTTCACTAGAAAAACTTAGATACCATAGAATTATAATAATGACAGACGCGGACGTGGATGGGTCTCACATAAGAACACTCTTACTTACTTTCTTTTACAATCAGATGTTTGATCTGTTGGAAAAAGGACACATTTATTTGGCTTTACCTCCTCTCTACAAAATTAAAAAGGGTGGAAAAACACATTACGCAAAAGATGAGGAAGAAAAAGACGCAATTCTCAAAGAGCTTAGAAAAGAAGCAACAGAAGGCTCTAGACCTCCTGAGATACAGAGATATAAAGGGCTAGGAGAAATGAATCCTGAACAGTTGTGGGAGACAACATTTGATCCTAAACACAGAAGGCTTGTGCAAATTACTTTAGACGAGGCAAGAGAACTCGTTGATGATATCTTTGAAACATTAATGGGCGATCAAGTGCAGCCAAGAAGAGAGTTTATTGATGATAATGCTCTTAGAGCAGAGAATATAGACTTTTAAATTATCTTTTTAAGATGCTCAGAAACCTTGTCTAAAGAAACTCTTTCTTGTTTCATGCTATCACGATCTCGAACAGTAACAGTGTGGTTATCAAGCGACTCAAAATCAACAGTAATGCAAACTGGTGTTCCGACTTCGTCATGTCTGCGATAATTTTTACCGATATTGCCGCTGTTTTCAAAAAGAATCCTACCTAAGCCTAATTTTTGTAACTCATCTTTTACCTTTTTTGCAAGTGCTACAATTTTTTTATCATTTTTCTTTAGGGGCATAATAGCCGCTTTAATTGGGGCTAGATGAGGTTTTAGTTTAAGAACTACACGCTCCTTTCCTTCAATTTCTTCTACAAAATATGCTTCATTTAAAATTGCTAGAACACCTCTATCAACACCAGCAGAAGGCTCAATAACAAATGGCACAAACCAGTTATTATTTTCATCCTGAAGAGCTAGTTTGGAATTAGATTCATTGTTTTCTGAAACTTTTGCCTTAATGTTTAATTCTTTTTGGTTTTTTGAGTGCGAGCCTAAATCAAAATCAGTTCTATTGGCTATACCTTCCAATTCTTCTACACCATGAGGAAATTTGTACATAATATCTACTGTCGCTTTCGAATAATGAGCAAGCTCATCAGCAGGAACATCATAAAGTTCTAGGCTTTTATCAGAAATACCTTGGTCTTTCCACCACTGAACTCTCGATTCTACCCAGCTCTTATGCCATTTCTCGTCGTCTCCTGGACGCACAAAGAACTCAAGCTCCATTTGTTCAAACTCTCGAACTCTAAAGATAAAACTTTTAAGAGTTATTTCATTTCTAAAGGCTTTTCCCATTTGTGCAATACCAAATGGAACTGTCCTGGCTGTAGAGTCGACAACATTTTTAAAATTAGTAAAGATATTCTGAGCTGTTTCTGGTCTTAAATATGCAAAACTTTTACCGTCATCTATAGGACCAATATTCGTTTTAAACATTAAATTAAATTGACGCGGTTCTGTTAGATCTTCTTTCTTGCAATAGTCTGGCACTTGATCTGCCCTGAACCTTTCACCACAGGATTTACAATCAACCATAGGATCTGAAAATGTATCTTCATGCCCAGAATGCTTTAAAACTGTGCTTTTTGTCAGTATTGCTGCATCAAGACCTTCAACATCATCCCTTTCATATACAATAGATTTCCACCAAGCATCCTTCAAATTATTTTTGAGCTCAACACCAAGAGGACCATAATCATAAAGGCCCTGTGTTCCACCATATATTTCATTAGACTGAAAGATGAACCCTCTTCTTTTACAGAGAGCTATTAGTTCATCAATATTTTTTGCAGGCAATTCTTGTTCCTATAGTATGCTAGTTAAGGCTATTTTATTATTTTAAAAATGTTTCCGATACTTTTTAAGCTAATTTCATCATTGCCATGGTTTCTATTGGTCGGCATATCAAGACTATTTGCATACACGTCCATGCTGCTGAATAGTTCGCAGTACAAAGTTACAAAAAACAATATAGACCACTGCTTACACGGAGATAAGAAGATTGCCAAGAAGAGTTTCTTACGGACTATGGAGCTACTTTTTGAATACCCATATGTTTGGGGGTGCCCAGATAACTATAAAAATTTAGTTGAAAAAGATTCAATGGAATATAGTTTTACAAATGAAAACAAACCTATTTTGCTTTTCTCAATGCATATGGGTTGTGTCGACACCATGCTTTTTTTAATGTCCGAAAAAATAAAAGGTCTAAATATTGTTTATACACCAGCAAAAAACCAAGGCTTAGAAAAGCTAACTAAAAAAATACGAGAATCTAAAGGTGCAAAGATGATTTCAGCTGACTCTGTTGGCATCAAAGATCTTTATAAAAGATTTTTTTCAGGCGAAAACATAATAATGGCATCTGATCTTGTTCCACACAAAAAAGGAACGTATTCTCATTGGTTTGGAAAGGAGTGTCTCTGCGTTGATCTAGTTGAAAAGCTCTCCGCAAGAGACACGCATGCTTTATACTTTGTTTACTTCACTGCTGGAGAAAACAAGAAATACAGGTTTAATTGTGAAAAAATTAACAGCCCAATGTCAGTTGATGAAATGAACAAATGTTTTGAAAGAGCAATCAATAAATCACCAGAGCTTTACGGTTGGGAATATAAAAAATTCAGAAAACTAAGCGGAAGCATTAAAAATATTTATTAGCTTTTCCAGTATGATGGGAAAAGCAAAATAAGCACGCCAAAAAGCTCCAATCTGCCAACAATCATAGCTCCTGCAAGAGTTAATTTTGCTGAATCAGTTAAGCTTGAGTAGTTTTCAGCGAACTGCCCAAGCCCAGGACCAAGATTGTTTATCGCTGCTGCTGTGCCTGAGAACGCAGAATAGAAATCAATGTTTTGAAAAATTAGAACAAACAAAAACAAGAGAAAGAAAGTTATATATATTGCTATAAAAGAAAAAACAGCCTCAATTTGAGACGATGAAATTTTTTCACCATTCATTTTAGTTGTGCTTACAGCACTAGGGTGCATTATTTTTGTAATGTTCGAAAAACCAATCTTCAGCAAGGTAAGAACTCTCCATGCTTTCATTCCTCCCCCAACAGAGCCTGAACATGCACCAATAAAAGCAATAATAAATATAAAGAAGGGCATAATATTCCCAAGATTTGAAAGAGGCTCAAGAGTATAACCAGTGGTTGTGACTATTGAAACAGTTTGAAAAACACCAAATCTTAAAGAATCATTTATAGAAAAACCTTCCTTAAGGAGCAAAGTTAAAGTTGAAACTACTATAGAGACAATAACAACAAACAAGAAAAACTTAAACTCATCATTATTTAAATGATATTTAGTAGATCTTTTTGTTAGGGCAAGAAAATGCAAACCAAAGTTCGTTGCTGAAATTAACATAAAAGCTACAGCAATAAGCTCTATTTGAAAACTATCAAAGTATCCAATATTTTCGTTATAGATTGAAAAACCACCAATAGATACAGTGCTAAAAGAGTGAGTCGTTGCTTCAAAAAATGTCATTCCAGCCAACCAATAAGCCAAAGCACACATAAATGTAATTAATAAATAGAATCTTAGTAAAGATCTTGCTGTTTCTCTCAGCCTTGGCGAAAAACTTTTGTCTGCAAAACCTGCAGTCTCAGCCTGAAGAACCTTCATTCCACCAGAGACTGCTGGAATTATTGCTAACACAATGATAACCAAGCCAACACCGCCCGCCCATTGTAATAGCTGCCTATATAAGAGTAGATAATCTGGTAATTCTGATAAATTCGTTATAGAAGTTGAGCCTGTTGTAGTAAGCCCGGAGACAGCCTCAAAAACTGAATCACTAAATGAAAGGCCTTGACCAATAAACGGAAAAGAAGCAATTAAAGAGACAAAAACCCATGTGACAAAAGTAATAATAAACCCATCTTTTGGTGTATAGCTAAACTTTCTTCTTCGTAAAGTTAGCGCAATTATGATTGCATAGATAAAAGTTATTAACCAAATTATTAAAAGGTTTGCATCTAATCCAGCATCAAAATGACTCATAACTAAAGGAGGAAAGACAACAAATGTTCCAAAAAATAATAGGGTGGGACCCAAAAATCTAAAAAGTTTTAAAGAAGTATTCATCTAGTTTTATTATAGAAGAGATCTAGATCTTCCTTGCTCTTGTAAAACACAATTAAATGATCGTTTTCGTTAATCTCTGTTGTTCCGTGCGCCATAAGCACCTCATCTCCTCTTTGAATACAAGGGATGCTAATGTCTCCAGTTAAGCATAAATCAGAAATAACCGTTCCTTTCAGGCCTTTCATTGACTCATCAACAGTTAGCTCAACGGCTTCTGCCATACCTTTTTTAACTTTATGTATATTTGATACAGAGCCTCTTCTTATATATTTAAGAAGATGTGAGACAGTAATCTGAACAGGAGAAACAATTATATCTAGCTCATTTTTTCCTACCAAATCAAAGTATGCCTCTTTATTTATAATTGTGATGGTCTTTTTTGTTCCTAATTTTTTTGCCATTAAGGAACACAACACATTTGTTTCATCATCTTGTGTTACAGCTACAAAAACATCGCAGTCTTGAATAGCTTCTGTAGCTAAAAACTCTTGATCTGCTGCATCTGCATTAAGAATTAATACATTATCAAGCTTTTCAGATGCTAACTCAGATGTCTCAACATCTTTCTCTATAAGCTTTATGTTAAATTCATTATTAATCTTGCTTGCAAGAGACCTTCCAATATTGCCAGCACCGGCTATATAAATATTCCTATATTTGTTTTCCAGCTTCTGTAATTCTTTTGTTACATCTTCAATGTGTTTTTCATCTGCGATAAAAAATACCTCATCTCCATCTAGTATGGTTGTATCTCCAGAAGGAATAATAAGCTCTTCATTTCTATATATTGCAGGAATTCTAGTTTCATAGTTAGGCAAGTCATTCCTGAGTTCTTTTATTTGTCTGCCTACCAAAATACCAGATGGTTTTGCATAGACACTAACTAATTTAATTTTTCCTTCTGCAAAATCTAAAATCTCAAGTGAACCGGGATGATGTAATAAGCTTCGAATCTCTTCTGTGATTAGGTCTTCAGGATTTATAAAGTAATCAACAAAAGGAGCTACTTTCAATGCAACTTCTTTATACTCAGCGCCTTTTAAGCGACATATAATTTTGCCTGCATTGAATTGTTCTTTTCCGACTATGGATGCTAAAAGATTTGTTTCTTCTGAATCTGTAAGACATAACAGCAAACACTCGTTGTTAAGCCCAGCTTCTCCAAGCTTGTCAGGAGAAGATGCATTCCCAAGAATTGTAGCTATGCCCTCTTTATTTTTGAGCTCTTCAAGATGGTCGCTATTGTTATCAACAACAATCACATCATTCTCTTCAGAAGCTAGCTCTTTAGCAACACTTCCTCCAATAGAGCCACCGCCTAGTATGATTATTCTCAAACCAATATATCCCCTGATGAAATTATATCTCTTTTTGCATTAAAGAAATCTATTGAAGATATAACTTTTTTTCCAGGAAACTTAACTGCTTTTATATTTATGACTCCATCACCACAAAAAACACTTAGAGATTCCTTAGTAAACTCCGTTATGGTACCAGGAGTGCCGGCTTGATCAGAAGCTATCTCTAAATCATGTATTTGAACTTCCTCATTTTTAAACATAAAACTTAGAAGAGGCCACTTTCTATAGGCTAAAAATTTATTTTTTATCTCTTTAGCGCCCCATGACCAATTTACAAGCCCATCACCACGATCTATTTTCTCAGCATAAGTGACTTCTCTGCTATCTTGTTCTTTAGGCTGTTTATTATTTACGACTATTTCATTTATTACAGAGCTAATATGCATCAAAGAGACTTCTAATAGCTTTTCTTCAGCTTGAAAAAAGTCATTATCTTCAATATCTACATTAAAACTTGCATAAATTGGCCCTGCATCTAGTTCGTTTACTATTTTCATAAAACTAATACCAGAAAGTTTGTCTCCATTGGCAATTGCTTTTTGTATTGGCGCAGCCCCTCTCCACTTAGGAAGCAACGAGAAGTGAACGTTTAAGCATCCAAATTTAGGATGCTCAAGCACCCAATCTGGCAAAATTTTGCCATAAGCAACCACTACGAGAAGATCTATTTTCATTTTGCTTATCTCATTGATGATGTCTTGATCATTGAGATTGTCTGGCTGAATAATTGGGATGTCTCTATCAATATTATCAAATAATGTTTTAGATTCTTCTAAACCTCTACCTGATTTTTTGTTTGGCTGTGTCAGAACGAAACCAACGTCTATATTCGGGCTATTTAAAAGATGATTAAAATGTGCGAACGCGATCTCAGGAGTCCCTGCAAACCCTATTTTAATCTTTTCAGGCTTTGCCATCTTTTGTTTTCAGTAGTTTTGCTTTGATGCGGCTTCTTTTTAGTGATGAGGCATAATCAACTATTAACTTCCCATTAAGATGGTCGATTTCATGTTGTATACAGTAACCAAAAAGACCTTCAGCAGTTAATTTCTGTGGTTCACCATCAAGGTCCTGATACGATAGCTCAATTTTTTTTGCTCTGAACACTTCTTGTTGAAATGTAGGTATCGAAAGGCAGCCTTCTTTAGATGATTCTAGAGAGCTATCTAAAACCTCATAAGAGGGATTTACTATATATATGGGCTCATCTTGATTTTCAGAAACATCAATAACAATTAATCTCTCATGATAATTAACTTGAGTTGCTGCTAGACCAATACCTTTGTCGGCATACATTGTATGCAACATTTTTTTAGCCATATCTTTAAGATTTTCATCAAATCTTTCAATTGGCTGCGCTTTTTTTCTTAACCTTGGGTCAGGAAATGTTAAAATATCCAGCTTATTCATACTTTAATTATAATTTTATATATATGGACAATATACAAGTTTCTGTAATTCTAGGATCAGATTCTGATCTTGATTTAGGTAAAGCGGCGATTAATTCGCTCAAAAGTTTTGATATTTCTTGTGAGCTAAAGGTTATATCTGCACATAGATCACCTGATGTTTTGGTAGATTATTTAAAAAGCTCTAAAGAAAGAGGGTGTAAAGCATATATTGCTATTGCTGGAATGGCTGCTCATTTAGCTGGAGCAGTTGCAGCACATTCAACAAGCCCAGTATTAGGAGTGCCCGCTGCAAATAGCTCTTTAAATGGTCTTGACGCGATATTATCAACTCTACAGATGCCAGCCGGTGTTCCTGTCGCTACTTTTGCCGCAGGAAAAGCAGGAGCAACAAATGCTGGAATCTTTGCAGCACAAATGCTTGCCAGTAACGATGATAGCCTTGCTGAAAAAATGAAATCATTTAAAGCAGAACTTCGGGAAAAAACTATCGAAAAAGATAAAAATCTTGATAGAGATTGAAAACGACTAAAGATATCTCAATAGCTTCAAATTGGATTAAAGAGGGAAAAGTAATAGCTTATCCAACTGAAGGTATATGGGGTTTAGGCGGCTTAAACACCCCAGAAATTATAAAAGCCATAGACTCAATAAAAAAAAGACCTAAAGACAAAAAATATATTCTTTTATTTTCTTCTTACGACCTATTGTTTAAAAAGTTTTCATTTGCAGATGAGATTAAAGAAAATGTGAAAAACATATCGGAAACATTCGTGACCATGTTGCTTCCTGTAGATGAAGAAGAAAAAATAGCAGCAAGAATTCCAAACAATCCACAACTCTTAAGCTTTTTAGAGCTTATAGGCGAAGAAATAATATCTACATCAGCCAATATTTCTGGCAAATCAGTTTGCGCAACAGTAGAAGAAATAAAATATACTTTCAATGAAACAGTTTATGGTGTTTTAGATCTTCCTTTGGGGGGAGAAAAAGGCCCATCAAGAATTTTAGATGTAGAAACTAATGAATACAGAAGATAAAACAAATTACATAGCAGATTTTTTTAGTGAGCTGCACAAAAACTTACATTCAAAGATTAGGCCTTATGAGGATTCTAATTTTTTTATTGAAGACGAATGGAAAAAAGAGAATCTTGGTAGCGGCACATCTATTGTTGTTGATCAAGGAAGCTTCTTTGATAAAGCAGGAATAAATTTTTCTAAAATATCAGGAGAGTCTCTCCCAATATCCTCAGTTGGCAACAAAGATAATTCTGCAGATATGCCTTTTTTTGCTACTGGTGTATCGGTAGTCTTTCACCCCAAGAACCCGAATATACCGACAGCGCACCTAAATGTGCGATATTTTTGTACCTTTAAAGATGGGCAAATTTTTGAAGAATGGTTTGGCGGCGGTTTTGATCTAACTCCATATGTTCTTTTTGAAGAAGACTGTATCAACTGGCATCAAGCAGCAAAAAAAGCGTGTGATTCCACCAATGAAAAATTATATAAAGTTTTCAAAAAGAACTGTGATGATTATTTTTTTATTAAACACAGAAAAGAGCATAGAGGAATTGGAGGAATATTCTATGAGAAGTATAAAGCAGAAAGTTTAGACGATGGGCTTAAACTTTCTCAAGATGTTTGCAAAGCTTTCACTAATTCCTATATCGAGATAATAGAAAAAAGAAAAAATCTTGAGTTTGAAGAAAGGGATAAGGAATTTCAGAAGTTTAGAAGGGGGCGTTACGTAGAATTTAATCTTGTTTATGACAGGGGCACACTCTTTGGCTTACAAACGGGCGGAAGAATTGAGTCAATATTAATGTCACTACCTAATGATGTAGCTTGGAGATATAAGTTTGACGATAATCTTACAGACAAAGAAAAGAATCTCTATAAATTTGTAAGAGAACCTAAGGACTGGATAGATGGGACATAAAGCTGGGGTTTTAGGAAGGGGCATTTCTTATTCATTGTCCCCTCAAATACAAAAATTATTTGCTAAGGCAGCTGATATAGAAATAGATTATAAAATTTATGATGTAGAGGATGATCCAATAACTTTTATTTATGATTTCTTTAAGAAAGGCGGGATAGGACTAAATATTACTAAACCATACAAAGAGATAGTTGCACAAGAATTTTCAAAAAACCTAGATTCTGTCAATTGTCTATATGGTAATGAGATTAATGCAACATCAACTGATGGTTCTGGCTTTATTGCCGACTTAAATTCAAAGGGTATAAGTATAGAGGATAAAAATATATTACTCTTTGGGCTTGGCGGAGCAGGCAGATCAATTCTTAAAGAACTTAAGCCGGCAAAAAATATATATATAGCGAATAGAACCAAAAATAAAGTTGAATTGGCCATACAAAATGACAATTTAAAGAAATATTCTGGAGAGCCTGTCCACTTATTTATTTCATGTGCGGAGAAGTTTGATCTTGAGGCTTTAAATTTTATAGAAAATATAAATTTTGAAACAAATGGAAGAATTTACGACATTAACTATAAAAGTGAAACGAATATTGTATTATCTGAGATGTCAATTGTTGATGAAAGTAGATTATATGATGGTTTGGGGATGTTAGTAGAGCAAGCAGCAGATAGTTTTGAACACTGGTTTGAACACCGACCAAATACCGAAGAAGCAAAAAAAATATTTTTAGATGAGTGATTATAAATTTATAGCTGGAGCCGTATGTCCTGCATGTGGAGATATGGACTCTATTAAGCTTAAAAACGATGATTCAGAGATTAAATGTATTTCTTGTAATTATTCAAAACAAAAAGACGCCGAAGAGATTGAATCTATAAAGATTATAAACGATTAAAAATAGTTTGTTCTATTGGTTGTATTGCTCGACATTAACCCTATTTATAGTAGTATATGGCGTACATGAAGAACAAGCTTAAGCTACTTATTCTCTACTTAATACCGTTTTTTGCATCTGCAGACTGGCTAGATCTAAATATGCCTGTTGGTGTGACAGATATAAGTAAAGAAGTATTTGAATTACATATGCTTATATTTTGGGTTGTTGTGGGCATAGGAGTCGTAGTTTTTGGCTTTCTTTTCTGGTCAATGTGGAAATACAGACGCTCTAATAACAAAAATCCCGCAAAATTCTATGATAATCATAAATTAGAAATCATTTGGACCATCGTTCCTACAGTTATTTTAATACTTATGGCTATTCCAGCCTCAATTACACTTAAAAAAATATATGACCATGAAGCAGAAGAAGGTGGAATCGATATTCAGGTAGTTGGATGGCAGTGGAAATGGCAATACAAATATTTAGATGAATATGTAGATGAAGCAGGCAATAAACAACTAAGCTTTTTCTCAAACTTAACAACGCCTCCAGATCAATATGAATTTAATAGAGTTGAGAAGGGGGAAAACTACCTACTTGAGGTTGATGAACCAGTTGTTGTTCCTATCAATACTCCAATTAGATTTTTAATCACGAGTAGTGATGTGCTTCACTCATGGTATATGAGTGATTTTGCAGTGAAGCAAGATGCTATACCTGGTTTCATTAATGTGGCAAAAACGAAAATTAATGTTCCAGGCGTATACAGGGGAAATTGCACAGAGTTATGTGGAGAAAGACACGCTTATATGCCAATAGTTGTAGAGGCAGTTACAAGAGAGGAGTATGACGCTTGGCTTCAAGAGAAAAGGAATATAGCGGCAGAGTTAGCGTATCTAACGGAGAAAGAATGGACAGTCGATGAGTTGCTTGCAACAGGTGAGGAGATTTACACAACAAGATGTGCTGCATGCCACCAAGCAGATGGGGCTGGAATTGCTGGTTTTTATCCTGCATTAGCTGGCAGTGACATCGTAATAAATGACAAGGCCAGACAGATTGAAATCCTAATGGAAGGAGTAAGAGGCAGCCAAATGCAATCTTTTGCTGAACAAATAAATGAAGTAGAAATGGCAGCAGTCATAACTTTTACAAAGCTTTCCTGGGGTAATGGCACTGAAGCAGATTCTGAATTAGTTATCCCAAAGGATATAGTTGATTATAAAAATAGAGATACATAGGAGTGAATGAATGAGTGCAGTAGTTGAAAATAACGACCATCATGATGATCATCATGGGCCAAGAAAAGGCATCTGGAGATGGATGACAACAACAAACCACAAAGATATTGGAACACTTTATCTTTGGTTTAGCTTTTTAGCGTTCTTAGTTGGAGGCGCATTTGCTATGGGCATAAGAGCAGAACTGTTTGAACCAGGTCTTCAACTTATGGACCCAATCAGATACAACCAATTAGTCACAATGCATGGACTGATAATGATTTTTGGTGGTGTTATGCCAGCATTTGTAGGGTTAGCAAACTGGCTAATACCAATGCAAATAGGAGCACCTGATATGGCTTTACCAAGAATGAATAACTTAAGTTTTTGGTTACTACCAACTGCTTTTGCTATTTTGATGTCAACAGCATTTATGGAAGGAGGAATGCCTGGTTTTGGCTGGACCTTCTATGCACCACTCTCAACAAATTATCCAAATGTTGCATTCTTTGTATTTGCTGTACACATAATGGGAATTTCTTCGATCATGGGCTCAATTAACGTGATAGTAACTATTATGAATATGAGAGCTCCAGGCATGACGCTAATGCAGATGCCATTATTTACATGGTCTTGGCTAATTACAGCTTATTTATTAATTGCAGTAATGCCAGTTCTTGCAGGTGCAGTGACTATGTTGCTTATGGATGCATATTTTGGAACTTCATTCTTTGATGCCGCTGGCGGAGGAGATCCAGTTCTCTTTCAACATATATTTTGGTTTTTTGGACATCCTGAAGTTTATATAATGATTCTTCCAGCCTTTGGTATTACATCACACATAATATCAACGTTTTCCCGAAAGCCACTTTTTGGACATGCTTCTATGATATATGCGATGTCATCAATCGCGATACTATCATTTGTTGTTTGGGCTCATCACATGTTCACTGTTGGAATGCCTTTAGC
>AACY020535712.1_pt1 | contig 16854 bp, 15 predicted proteins | sample 267378 | NCBI WGS metagenome assembly AACY02 (sample SAMN02954345, study PRJNA13694) | marine metagenome | biome: aquatic; feature: ocean; material: water; isolation source: isolated as part of a large dataset composed predominantly from surface... | reverse complement strand
CGGGTCGCTAACATGAAGAGACCCACAATTTTTCGGTGGACATAAGCGGCGTCGACCGGTGGTGCCTCCCAAAAGTCGCGATAATCAGCGAGATCTTCGCCCATCGAAGCCACGCGACTGGCAAGGGTGCTTGCGCCAAAATCGTAGGGCTCATCCCGGGTCATCGGCTCCAGCACCATTTGGGCCATATCGAGAATAATGGATCGATAGCGTGAATCCGGGGGACCCAAGTGATAGCCGGCCGCCTCTGCTGCGGTCGCAATGGCCTCTCGATCGGATGCCACAACCGCCCGAAGTAAATCCCGGTAAGCGTGGGTGAATGCCGCTTTGAAACGCCGGGATGCACCGAAATCTAATAACGCCACCTGCCCGGTCTCGGCGTCGTATCGATAATTGGCAAAGTTGGGATCCGTCTGTACCAGGCGCAAATGAAACATCTCGGTGAGAAATAACTCGAACAACAGTGCCATTACCCGGTCACGTTCCTCAGGTACTTCATTGACCACCTGCTCAATGGGCTCACCGGGTACAAAGGTCATACCGAGCACCCGCTGGGTGGTGAGCGACGGAATAACGCGAGGCAGTACAAAACGCTCGTCGTCACCCAAGGCGCGCACAAAGGCATTTAAATAGCGCGCCTCCTGCTCATAGTCAGCCTCTTCCCGAAGTTGCTGTTTGACCTCGATGAGAAGTGGCTTAACGTCCATATGCGATGGCATCAGACCAGATACTTTCAGCAGGGTCGCAAGATTATCAACATCGGAATCGATGCTTTCGCTGATACCCGGATATTGGATTTTTAGTACCGCGTCACGGCCGTCTCGGGTTTTTAAGTGATGGACTTGGCCAATGGATGCCGCAGCAAAGGGTCTACGATCAAAGTCCCGTAACTTGCGCGAGAAGTCTGCACCGAAAGCATCGGTGAGGACCTCGTCGAGCTGTTCTTCGGGCATAGCAAAACCCGATGACCGCAGAGCCGCCAAAATATCCGCAAGCTCCGGAGGTAAAAAATCGCCCCCATCCATGGAGAGTATCTGGCCAAGCTTCATGGCCGCCCCGCGCATTTCCCGCAACTGGCGAGTAAGGCGATGGGCATTGGCCGGCGTCAATAACAGATCGCGCGCTTGGGGGCGTTTACCCGCACGCAACTGACGCACACCCTCGGTGACCATTGAGCCCGCGACACCTCCCGCCAGTCTGACAAATTTACCCAATCGACGGGTCCGGCTGCGCGGTACCGGGTGTTGGTGATCGGTCATGGACGAGCCCCCTGCGCCACCGAGTGGGATGCTTTGCGCCGTTCGATATAGGGGGCCACGATATCCCAGGCGTTAAATTCAGCCTCGAGTACCGCAATAAAGGTAAACACGCCAGTTAACTTACGGGCGATGAGCGCGAAATCCCCGGACGGTAAGTTGAAGTGGCGACTGGTCATCGAGCCCGCCGCTTGACGGCCGGCGCGGCTTAATAATTCGGAGCGACCCCAACAGTACTGACCATCAGCGCTCAAGTAGTGCCGAGGCAAGTCATCCGGGTGCCGTAAAGGCTCCAATAAATGCCTTATGAAGGCGCGAAAGGTTTCCCTCGCGTAATCACTGCTGTCACCTCGCAAACATCCCAGCCGAATTAAGGCGTCCTGTAATGCCTCATCATCACCCGTGTGCCCAGCAATAATGGCATCGGCGAGGGCGCTCTGAAGTGTGGGCTCCAATTCCAGTACCGAGCCAAAATCCAGCAAGCTGAGTGATTTTCCCTGGCAATCGATCAAGAAATTGCCGAAGTTGGGATCGACCTGCATGAGGCCGAGATCAAACACTTCTCGAAAAAAGAGTATGAGCATGCTGCGCCCAAGATCGTTGCGCAGGGTCTGGGGCAACGCTTTCACCACAGCCGAGTCCACCTGATGGCCTTCCACCCAATCCATGGTTAACACACCGTCACCACAAAACTCCGGGTAATAGCGGGGAATATGGACCGGCACTGGCAGGTTCTGTGCGTGGCTGGCGGCATCGCGCTCGTCAAAGGCGGCACGCAAGCGCTGTGCCATGCTGAATTCGCGGCGGTAATCGATCTCGGCGTGCAGTTGCTGGCGCATAGCCCCCAACCAGCTATCGAACTCTCGGCTAGCGGGTATCCAGCGCGATAAACGCAACATGCGCACCACAACATCAAAATCATCATCGATAACGGCTGCGACGTCGGGATACTGAAGTTTCACCGCAAGTGGTGCGCCACTGTCAGGGTGATGGCCGCGATGCACCTGAGCGAGGGATGCCGCTGCCACAGCCCTAGGCTCTAGCGCGAGCCTGTTGGCACTTGCGCCTAAGGCGCGCTCGACCAGGGGCGCCATACTTGACCAGGGCAGCGGTTCGGTTTGTGAGTCGAGCTGATGTAGTGCTTGGGTTAGCGCCGGCGGCAAAAAATGCTCGCCCAATAATGCGAACACCTGACCGATTTTGACGTAGCTACCCTTGAGCTGCCCCAGCTTGTGGGCAAATCGATCCGCTTCCTGCTGCAGACGCTCGGCGTCGCCGTCACGCTCACCGCGCAAGCGACGCAAAGCTCCATCGAGGGCAAAGGCACCCCCAGCCCGGGCGCCAGCAAATGACAGGCTCAAACCGCGGCTCAATGCACCGCGGCGAATGGAGTGACGTTTAGACATACCGCTTGTACGCGGGTCAGCTACAACTAGACCTAAGTCTGAGCACTCACCCGGAGTTGATCACGGGGTCGAGTAACAGCCGGGCCAGGTGCTTCCTGTGGTGACCTGCGTCCCCAAACACCTGTCGAGTCCATTGGGCGCGGCGAATAAACAGTGTGGAATCGCAGTCCCAGGTAAATCCAAATCCGCCATGGAACTGAACCGAACGGTCGCCTGCATAACCTATCAGCTCCGTGGCGCTGGCCTTCGCCATACGGCAGGCAATCTCAATGTCACTGTGGTCTCCGGCGCGGTCAATCAGGGTCGCGGCGTGATAAACGAATGATCGAGCGTCCTCAACACCACAGTAAATATCAACGGCTGGATGCTTCAACGCTTGATAGGAGCCAATGAGCTTTCCAAACTGCTTGCGTGTGGTCATGTAATCGACCAGCGCAGTCAAACAGCGATGACTCGTACCAACCGCCTCTGTGGCACACAGCAACGCGCCGTATAAGCGGTAGCGCTCAATCCCCTCGGCGACCGTGGCGCCGGTAAGAAGCTGCGCGGGTTTCACCCCCGAGAAATCGACGCTAGCGGATCGCTTGGTCAAATCGATAAGCGCATTCGGGGTCAACGCTTCCGCGGCCAGCGCACTGCGATCAACTAGCGCCAGTGCAGGCTCGCCCTCGTACTCACAGACAACCACAAAAAACGCCGCCTCCAGCGCATCACCTACAAAGTGCTTACAGCCGCTGAGTGAACCATCGGCTTGCACCACTACCGAGCGCTGTGGGGCTCCCCAGTCACCGCCGTCGAGAAACGCCACCGTTGCCACGCTGCCGCTGGCAATGGCTGTTAATCGATCATCGACAGCTCCGGCGCCAGCATCGACGAGTAGCTGACCCGCCAAAATAGTGCTCATCAATGGGGTACCGACCACACCGAAACCCAAGGCTTCGATGATGGGTACCACTGCACCAAACCCCATCTCAGCACCGCCCACCACTTCCGGCAGTGCCACACCAGACCAGCCCATAGCGACCATCTCGGCCCATACAGCGGGATCAAAGCCGCTGGCACTCTCTAGGTGCTCACGCACGCGTTCAATGGGCACTTGATCTCGCACAAAGCTGCGGGCCACTTCCATCAGCATCGCCTGCTCATCACTCAGACTCAGCGCTGTTGTCCCCAATACCGATGCCATGTTTACGCTCCCGTTCGATGTCATTTGGGCAAGCCCAGCACATGTTCAGCAATGATGTTGGCTTGCACTTGAGTGGTGCCCCCACCAATGGTCGCGCCGAAGTTCGAAAAATAGGCACGCTGCCAAAAGCCCCCTCGGATAGCACCGGGGTCATCGACATACAACGCACTGTGCCCACCCTGCATGGCGGCACCGAATAACTTCATGCGTCGCGCATATTCAGTACCGCGATATTTCGACGACAAAGCGAGCCCCATGGGGTAGTCGGTATTGAGCGCAGGCACGGTCATGCGCTTGCGACCCAAGGCCATAGCCCGGGCTTCCATGATCAGTTTCACCGTGTCATCTCGAACCAGAGGATCTTGGAACAGGGGTTCGCCGTCCCGCTGAACCCCCTTAAGGTCAGCGATAAGATCATCGATTTGGGTCGAGACAATCCAGTGACCGCTCGCTTGACCCGCTGACACACCTCGTTCGTATTCAAGGGTTTTCATGGCTACGCGCCAGCCATCGCCTTCCCCTTCCATTAGGGTCTCTGCGGGTACACGTGCATCGGTGAAAAACACCTGGTTAAAACCGTACTCGCCGGTAACTTTGCGAATGGGCTGAGCATCGACCCCAGCGATTCCCATGGGCGCCAGGAAAAAGGATAAGCCATCGTACTTGCGCTCAAGATTGGGGGTAGTGCGTGCCAATAAGATCATGTGGTCGGCAAAGTTACCGAGGGTTGTCCAAATCTTGGAGCCATTGACCACGTAATCATCGCCATCACGCACCGCTCGGGTTTGTACACTACCAAGATCCGAGCCGTGATCGGGCTCAGAAAAACCCTGACACCAAATCTCTTCAGCACTCAGAATGGGTCGAATGTAGCGCAGTCGCTGCTCGTGGGAGCCAATATCGAGCAGCAGCGGGCCAACCCAATTAAGACCAATCGTGTTAAACAAAATCGGCGCGTTGTAGCGGGCTAGGGCCTGGTCAACGACGGCTTGGTACGCCGGATCGGCGCCCTGACCGCCGTACTCAGTCGGCCAATGCATGGCAAGAAAGCCCGCCTCAAAAACGGTCCGCTGCCACTGACGCAAAAAATCCAACTGCTGTTCAGTACCCACTTCAAGAAAGCTAAGGGGCAGCAAAAAATCGGGTTGGGTGGGGACGTTTTCTGCCATCCATGCATCGACATCGGCGGCGAAACGTTTCAGTTCTGTGGCGGATTCGGTCATCGGTAACTCCAAATGCTCATCGCTGGGCAAAGGACAGAGGCCCGACCCATGAATGAGTAGCGATTGAACTTTGAGTAGGTTTGTATACCAAGTGTTCAATCGAGGCAAATCAGTGTCTTCGATCCCATGTATTTGACGAACTTGTGACACAGTTACGGGTATCCAAACCCAGTGCCGGTAAACTGCAATCTAACGCGGCGATTAAAACGTAAGCCGTTTCAACCACCCTCTTTTGGATACACAATGAAATATCGCGGCGTTACTGACTACGATCACGGCACTCCACCCAAGGTAGGGGTTTTGCTGATTAATCTGGGAACCCCAGATGCAGCCACCCCAAAAGCGCTGCGACCTTACCTGAAGCAGTTTCTCAGTGATCCCCGGGTCGTTGAGGTGCCAAGGCTGCTGTGGTGGTTAATTCTGAACGGTATTATTCTGAACACGCGCCCGAAGCGATCCGCCGAGGGTTACGCTGAAGTCTGGACGGATAGAGGCTCGCCACTGTTATACCACTTAGAGGATCAAGTCGAAGGGGTGAAGCGGCGCCTTATGGCCGAGTACGGCGAACACGTCGTCGTGCGGGGCGCCATGCGCTACGGCAATCCCAGTATTCCATCGGTGCTTCAAGGGTTATTTGATGCGGGCGTTCAGCGTTTGGTAGTGCTGCCCCTATATCCTCAATACGGTGGCCCTACGACGGCATCAACATTCGATGCACTGGCCGAGGATTTCCAGCAACGACGGTGGCTGCCCGATCTGCGTTTTGTCAGCAGCTATCATGATGACGAGGGCTACATTAACGCCATTGCTGACTCGGTGCGCAAACACTGGGATCAACACGGCCGAGCAGACAAACTGATTCTCAGTTATCACGGCATGCCCAAACGCTACCTCCTAAACGGCGATCCTTACCACTGTCAGTGCCACAAAACCACGCGACTGGTTGCCGAGCGGCTGAACTTGACACCCGATGAGTTCATGACCACGTTCCAATCACGTTTTGGCCGCGAAGAGTGGTTGAAGCCCTACACCGACGAAACCCTCAAGAAGCTGCCCGAACAGGGTACCAAATCGGTTCAGGTCATCTGTCCGGGATTCTCCGCCGACTGCCTAGAGACCATCGAAGAGATCGGCATGGAAAACCGAGAATATTTCATGGAAGCCGGTGGCGAGCGCTATGAATACATCCCCTGTTTAAATGCCGAGGATGGTCATATTGATGTGCTCACAGCTTTAGTACAGCGAGAGCTGCAAGGTTGGCAAATGCCGAAATATGCCTCGGAGCAGTGTCGCGATGAAGCGGTAAAACTTGGCGCTGCCGCCTAGTCACTGGCTACACTAAATGACTGTGGCTTGGCTCAAACATGCCGATACCCCAGGCAATGGCGATACCGATCGCAAATAGCAGGGTCAACTTCAACCGGTCGTGGCTATGAAATTGTACCTCCGGTAGCAGGTCACCCAAGGCGATACAAATAAAGGCGCCCGCTGAAAATGCCAGCGCCGCAGGCAACAAGGTACCTAGACCCAACCCGGGGTCCACCGCCAACCAAAACAACCATGCGGTGATGGGACACAGGGCTGCGAACGCCAAGTTAATGTAATGTCGATGCCGTACAGGCTGCCCCGCAGCGGCCATAACGGTTTCAATGGACAGGGCATCCAGTGGCTTGTGCAGCAATATGGCCAGGAATACGCCAATACCCAGTAAGCCCGCGCCAGTTTCGGGGGTTGCGCGCATAACCGCCCCCAAGGCAATACCGTCAATCATGGTATGCACACTTAAACCGAATACCAGGCCCAGCCAGGTGAAAGGTCCACGCGGGGCCTGTGCATGAGCGTGTTCGTGGGCATGCTCGTGGGGATGCTGGTCCGCGCCCGTATGCTCACAGCTACCGTCGGCGGCGGCAAAATCATGCTGATGAAAATGGAATAAGCGCAAAAGCAACAGCATAAACACCAAGCCAACCACCACCCAACCCATGGTGAAGTCGACATCCGCCGAGGGCGCCAAGGCGCTGTGAGGGATTAAGTGGAAAAACGCCACACCCAACATTAAACCCGCCACAAAGCTCATGGTGAGTTGGGTACGGGTATGGGTCATATGCAGCCGGCGCGGCAACCAGCCACCGACTAGTCCCGCCAAAAACACGGCCAGCCCGTACAGTAATAGCAAGGAGACAGCCATGACTAAACGCACACCATATTATCGCGGTGAATCATTTCCGGAGGCCCACCGTAACCCAGTGTCGCCTCGATGCCAGCGGAGGCTTTACCGATTAATTGACGGGCCTCGGTAGCCGGGTAATTTACCAGACCTCGGGCAATCTCCCGCCCATTCCTATCGACACAGCGCACCAAGTCGCCGCGGACAAACTCGCCCTCGACAGCCACGACACCGACAGGTAACAGTGAGCGCCCTTGATCAGTGACCACGGCTACAGCGCCGGCATCGAGCAGCAAGGTGCCCCTGGCGTGCTGCAGACTTGCAAGCCATTGCTTACGTGCACTTTGAGGTCGCTTATCGGTACTGAGAAAAGTACCTACCGATGCGCCGGCGGCTACCGACGTTACCACATTCGGCACACGACCACCGGCAATCACTGTCAGCGTTCCCGATCGGGCCGCCAGACGCGCGGCGCGCAATTTTGTGATCATGCCACCGCGTCCAAAGGCACCGCCCTCGCCCACCATGGCATCGAGCGTAGGATCGTTAACATCAGCTATTTCGATGCGCCTGGCTTGTGCTACCTGGCGCGGATCGGCGTCGTACATGCCGTCTTGATCGGTGAGAATCAATAGGGCGTCGGCGTCGACCAAATTCGCCACGAGTGCTGCGAGTGTGTCGTTATCGCCAAAACGAATTTCATCGGTGACCACCGTGTCGTTCTCATTAATCACCGGCAAGACGCCCATCTCGAGCAAGGCATTCAAGGTACTGCGGGCATTCAGGTAACGATCACGTGCCCGAATATCGTCGTGATTGAGCAACACCATTGCGGTGGTAATACCCTGGGGCGACAAGGCATCTTCGTAGGCGCGAATGAGTGCCGACTGTCCAACAGCAGCCGCCGCCTGCAGGGCATGCAAATCGGTAGGTCGAGTGCTCAGTCCAAGTCGAACAACCCCAGCGGCAATAGCGCCACTGGACACTAAAATAACTTCAGCGCCCCGTTCACGCAGGGCAACCAACTGCTGGACTAAAGCGTGAACGACCCCGTGATTCAGCCGACGCCCTTCATCCGTGAGCATGGCACTGCCCACTTTAACGACCCAACGACGAGCGCTAAGCAGGCTCGAACGATCCCTATGACTCAATGGCGGTACTCCACCTCGATATCGTCATCATCGTCTGACTCAACTCGCTCTCTTTCAGCCTTGCGGGCCAAAGCGCGGCTTTGACGCAAAGACTCGATACGGTCTCTAGCTTCCTGCTGCATGCGCTCCTGGATGGCCAATTCCATAGCTGCAGCTTCCTCGTCTTGGCTCTCCTCTTCCTTGAAGGCCTCAATGCAGGTCATTAAATCACCACAGAGGGCAGCCGTGCCCTGCTGACCAATAGCGGACAAGGTATACACAGGGCCGCGCCATTGCAGTGCATCGAGCACGGCCTGGCGCCGCTCTTCGATGGTACTGTCATCGAGTAAATCCATTTTGTTCAGTACCAACCACCGAGGTCGAGCGGCCAACGTAGGACTGAAACGCTGCAACTCTTTAACAATGCTCGCCGCTGCAGCGGCGGGATCAGACCCATCAAGGGGCGCCAAATCCACAATGTGTAGCAATATCCGGTTACGGGTGAGGTGTTTGAGAAAGCGAATGCCAAGGCCTGCACCCTCGGAAGCACCTGCGATCAGGCCGGGAATGTCGGCGACGACAAACGAGCGATAGGTATCAACCTTCACTACCCCGAGATTGGGTACCAGCGTAGTAAAGGGATAGTCCGCGACTTTCGGTGTCGCTGCCGAGACCGCGCGAATAAACGTCGACTTACCTGCATTCGGCAAACCGAGTAAACCGACATCGGCCAACACCTTCAACTCGAGCTTCAGCCGGCGTGCTTCCCCTTCCGAGCCCGGTGTCGATTGCCGCGGCGCGCGATTAACACTGGACTTGAATCGGGTATTACCCAATCCGTGAAAACCACCTTGAGCGACCGTTAATCGCTGACCGTGTTCGCGAATGTCACCCAATACCTCCCCGGTATCCTCATCGAGGATGGTTGTGCCCAATGGCACAGGCAGCACAAGGTCCGCCCCAGCTTTACCGGTACAGTTGCGACCTTTACCCGACTCACCGTTTTCAGCCCGAAAGCGGCGGGTATAGCGGTAGTCAATCATCGTATTGAGGGCGTCATCACCGAGCAGGATAATACTGCCGCCGTCACCGCCATCGCCTCCGTCAGGGCCACCGCGGGGTACGAACTTCTCCCGCCGAAAACTGACACAGCCGTTGCCGCCGTTGCCGGCAAAAACGTCAATACTGGCTTCGTCTACAAATTTCATTGGGGCAGTGTACCGTGTTTCTTTAAAAGCCTTCGTTGTGCAAAAACACAACAAAAAAAGCCCCGTCAGGTGACGAGGCTTTTCGCGTCAATCAGCTAAGCGCTTGCTTTAAGTGCTAACGACGCGTACGTGCTTGCGCTTATCGGGGCCGCCAACGTAGAACTCGACCTTGCCCTGCGCCGTGGCAAACAACGTGTGGTCTTTACCCATGCCGACGTTATCACCTGCATGAAAGCGCGTGCCGCGTTGACGAACAATGATGCCACCGGCATTGATGGCTTGACCGCCGAATACTTTTACGCCGAGGCGTTTACTTTCGGAATCGCGACCGTTACGGGTACTGCCGCCTGCTTTTTTGTGTGCCATTGTGCTCTCCTATCAGCCCGTGATGCCGGTGATTTTCACTTCGGTGTACCACTGGCGGTGACCGGTTTCGTTACGGTAGTGCTTGCGGCGATTGAACTTGACGATACGGATCTTTTCATGACGACCGTGAGCAACCACTTCTGCAGTGACTTTGCCGCCCTCAACCACCGGAGCGCCAATCTTTACATCACTGCCGGCACCAACCATCAATACTCGATCGAACTCGACCGTCTCGCCGGTGGCCGCTTCGAGCTTCTCAAGCTTGAGGGTTTCGCCCTCTTCAACACGGTGCTGCTTACCACCGCTTTCAATCACTGCGTACATTGTTGTTCCTCTCAGTTAGCCTGCTCGCTATGTATGACCGACGACAACCGACGGGGCAGAGCATAGGCACCATGGAAAACGCCGCAGGTCAGCGCGACGCCTAATAATTTGAGGGGGCGGAGTATAGGGCGCGAATCGGCGCCATACAAGTCTAAAAGCGCCTGCTTGCAACGATTTTGCCCCAAACCATGACACGCATCGCCTCCCTTGCCTATAATCCGCGCTGTTTCGGAGAACCCCTTGTGATTGAAGACATCCGCCAACACGTTGCGGAGGCGTTCAATCAGGTTAACAACCTGATCGTGGAACACCTTCGCTCCGATGTGGACATGGTCGAAAGTATCGGCCACTACATAGTCGATGCCGGCGGCAAACGCCTCCGGCCGCTTTTGGTGTTACTGACCGCCCAAGCCCTTGGCAAGGTTAGTGACGAGCAATGCAAGTTTGCTGCCGTTGTTGAATTTATTCACACCGCCACGCTCCTGCATGACGATGTTGTTGATCTCTCTGCTCTAAGACGCGGGCGCCCCACCGCCAATGCACAATTTGGTAATGCGCCCAGCGTACTCGTTGGTGATTTCATTTACACACGGGCGTTCCAGCTCATGGTGCAACTGGATAACATGGCGCTGCTATCGCACATGGCCGATACCACAAACACCATTGCCGAAGGGGAAGTGCTGCAACTGGTGCGTGCAGGTGACGCAGCCAGCACCGAAGCCCAATACCTCGCGGTTATCGAGAGAAAAACAGCGGCACTGTTCGCTGCCGCGTGCAAAGGCGCGGCCATCCTCGCAGGTGCCCAAGCCACACAACAGGAACAGCTCTACCAATTTGGCATGAACCTGGGCATTGCCTTCCAAATGATTGACGACGTTCTGGACTACACCGGTGATCCTGCGGTCACGGGAAAACACATTGGCGATGATCTCAATGAAGGCAAGCCAACACTGCCGCTCATACACGTGATGCGTGAGGGCAGTACCGAGCACAGCGCTTTGGTCCGCAGCGCTCTGGAAAATAAATCAAGTGACGCCCTGGCGGATGTGATTACCGCCGTAGCCCAGAGCGGCAGCATTGACTACACTCGAACGAGAGCAGAGGCCTACAAACAGGCGGCACTCGACGCCCTGGCAACGCTGGAAGAGTCACCCTCAAAAGACGCCCTGAAGCAACTAGCCGAACTGTCAACGCACCGGGCACATTAACGACCACAAGAGCATCCTGACCATGCGAATACCTGCCAGCAAGACGCAACCCGCCCTTGAACAAAGCCGGTTGCGACTGGCAGATGCGGCCATATCCGACCTATTCCGAACCGATACTGACCGACTCGGCTATACCCGCCTTGATGCCGCGGGTATCACCTTAGATTTCAGCAAACAACGTATTGACGCCCAGGGGTTACAGGCACTTTTTGCGCTTGCTCAGGAGTACGAGCTGCATGACGCCTTCCAGCGCCTGACCTTGGGTGAAGCAGTCAACCTGACCGAACAGCGTCCGGCCTTGCACACACTGCTACGGGGCACCCAGCACCAGCACCTTCCAGAGCTCTACCAGGGTGTTACCAAAACCCTCACAGCCATGCGGTCATTGGTGAACCAAGTTCACGATGGCCAACGCTGCGGATTTACAGGACTGCCCTTCACCGATGTGGTCAATATCGGCATCGGCGGCTCGGATTTGGGGCCACGCATGGTGTGTCGCGCGCTTACCACCTCGAGTCCGGCATTGCGTGCGCACTTCGTGGCCAATGTTGACCCCCAAGATCTCGATGAAATTCTTTCACCCCTTAACCCCGCCACCACACTATTCATTGTTTGCTCGAAGTCTTTTACCACCGAAGAGACCCTAACCAACGCCTTACGCGCTCGACAATGGCTGCTCTCTGCGGGGGCGGCGCAGGCAGATATTCAGCAACACGTGGTGGCGGTAACCACCAATCTGGATGCAGCGGCCGAGTTTGGCATTGATCCCACCGAGTGCTACCCCATGTGGGATTGGGTCGGGGGACGCTACTCCCTGTGGTCCGCAATAGGTTTGGTCATTGCTTTGCACAGGGGTTGGGAGGACTTTCAAGCACTGCTTGACGGCGGGCAAGCTATGGATGGCCATACGCTCAGCATGCCGCCTGAGCAGAATTTGCCCATGATGCTAGCACTACTGGAATACTGGAACTGCAACTGCCTGGGTACCGACACCCATGCAGTCCTACCCTATTCTCAGCGCTTATCGGCGCTTCCCGACTTCTTACAGCAGCTCACCATGGAGAGTAATGGCAAGCGGGTGAAACTCACCACAGGCGCTGTTTGCGACTATCCAACCGCGCCAGTCCTTTGGGGCTCAGCGGGCACCATTGGGCAACACAGTTACTATCAGCTTTTGCACCAGGGCAATCGGCCATTCAGCGCCGATATCATCCTGCCTCTGACCAACGCTGATGTCGACATCGATGCCCACCGGAAGTTAGCCGCCAACGCCCTGGCCCAAAGTCGCGCGCTCATGATAGGCCGCTCAGCGGCCGAAGCCGCGTCACTGGCGACATCTCGTGGCCAAAATGAAGCACTTGCTCCCCATTTCGAAATGCCCGGCAATCACCCCCATTCCCTGTTGCTGTTCGATGCGGTCTCACCCTATCGATTGGGGGCACTGATCGCCGCTTACGAGCACAAGACCTTCTTTTTGAGTCGTTTACTCGATGTCAACGCCTTTGACCAATGGGGTGTTGAGCTGGGCAAAGTCATCGGCAAGCAGATACTTGCCACCCTCGAATCGGGGGCTGATCTCGATAGTTTGGATCCATCAACAGCTGCTGCTGCGGTGGCATGGCGAAACGCTAATGGAGACCAGTAAAATCTGAAACCCCCTGCAAAGGAGCGCCCCTACACAGGAGCCCCCCAGCAAGAGAGGCGATTAGACTTTACGCCTGATCGATCATCGCCAGGAGCTCGGTGGTTTTGCGCTCCATAAGATCGCGGTCACCCCGACTTTCCACATTAAGACGCACTACCGGCTCGGTGTTTGACATGCGCAAATTAAAGCGCCAGTCATCCAGGTCAATGCTCAATCCATCGACATACTCGATCCGGCGAGAACCGTGACCGTAGGACGCTTCGACGCTGTTTATCAATGCCTTGGGGTCTGAAATGGTGCGGTTGATTTCCCCAGAACAGGGGAACGCCTCGGCTCGCTCTGCGATTAAATCGGCCAGTGACTTGCCCTTTTCTGCGATCAAACCCGCCACCAACAACCACGGAATCATGCCGCTGTCACAGTAGGCGAAATCACGGAAATAATGGTGGGCACTCATTTCACCACCATAAACCGCATCAACTTCCCTCATGCGCTCCTTGATAAACGCATGGCCTGTCTTCGACTGTACCGCTTCACCGCCGGCACTCTCGACAATATCCCGGGTATTCCACACCAGACGGGGGTCGTGTACTACGCGCTGGGGGCCGTCTTTACTCAGGAACGCTTCCGCAAGTAGTCCAACAATATAATAGCCTTCAATAAACTCGCCGTGGTGATCAAAGAAAAAGCAGCGATCAAAATCGCCGTCCCAGGCAACACCTAAATCAGCGCCCTGTGCGCGAACTTCATCGGCGGTGACAGCACGATTTTCAACCAATAATGGATTCGGTACACCATTGGGGAAATGCCCATCGGGGTTGTGATGCAACTTGGTGAACGTGAACGGCAAGTGGGATTCAAGTGCGTCAATAACCCGCCCCGCACCGCCATTACCGGCATTACAGACAATGTGCAGCGGTTTTAAGGCAGCCACGTCAACATAGGTTAATAGGTGTTGAATGTACGCATCGAGGGTTGACACCTGCTCATAGGTTCCCCGCTGTGGCGCGTCACTAAAGGTATTCTGTGCGGCCAGGGCCTCAATCTCTTTCAGACCCGAATCACCCGAAATAGGTTTTGATTCGGCGCGGACAAATTTCATGCCGTTGTAGTCTTTAGGGTTGTGGCTGGCGGTTACCGCGATACCACCGTCAACACCTAAATGGGACGTGGCAAAATAGATTTCCTCGGTACCACAAAGACCGATATCTAAGACGTCAACACCTTGACTGCACAGGCCATCGACTAACGCCGCTTTAATGGCTTCGCTGGTCAGGCGGATATCATGCCCCACCACGACGGTCTTTGGCTTAATCACCGCCGCGTAAGCCTTGCCAATCCTGCAGGCAATATCTTCATTCAACTGATCGGGGATGCGACCCCGAACGTCATAGGCTTTAAAACAAGTCAGAGCGTCGGTCATGCCATATCCGTCCGATAAATATTTTCATATACGTGGTTAGTTGCCTCCACAAACCCGGGCACGCTACCGCAGTCAAAGCGTCTGCCCTGGAATTTGTAGGCCATGACACAACCGGTCTGCGCCTGGGTCTGCAACGCATCTGTAATTTGCACCTCGCCATTCGCACCCGGCTCGGTATTTCGGATGATGTCGAAAATATCGGGGGTTAAAATGTAGCGTCCAATAATGGCTAAATTTGAAGGGGCGGTCTCGGGACTGGGTTTTTCTACCATGCTCTCGACCCGATACAGCCCATCACGCATACATTCACCCGCGATAACACCATAGGCAGAAATATCTTCCATGGGCACTTCTTGAACCGCAACAATTGAGCATCGGAACTGCTTGTACAGCTCTACCATTTGCGCCAGTACACCCGGACCATCGGCATTGATACATAAGTCATCGGATAACACGACGCCGAATGCTTCGGGACCAATCAGCGGCTCTCCGGTCAGAATGGCGTGTCCCAGGCCCAGCATTTCTCGCTGCCGCACCATCGTGAAGACACCCTGATCAATAACATCGCGAATACTGGAGAGGAGATTTTCTTTCTTGCTGCCGGCAATCTGATGCTCAAGCTCGTAGCTAATATCAAAATGATCGGCAATGGCCCGCTTACCACGACCAGTCACGAAAGCACAATTGGTCATCCCTGCCTGCATGGCCTCTTCAACCCCATACTGCACGAGGGGTTTATTAACGACTGGCAGCATTTCTTTAGGCATGCTTTTTGTTGCAGGCAAAAAGCGGGTGCCATAACCGGCAACGGGAAATAAACACTTCTTGATCATTCTAGGTCCTCTCTAGTAGCAGATGGCTAGTGGCAGATGGCTAGCGACCGTAAACATCTTCGAATCGAACGATATCATCTTCACCTAAATAGGAGCCGGACTGAACCTCAATTAATTCCAACGGAATCTTGCCGGGATTCACTAATCGATGTTGTGTTCCGAGAGGAATGTAGGTTGACTGATCCTCGCGCAGAATAAAGACCTCATCGCCATTGGTAATTTCGGCGGTGCCTTGGACAACAATCCAATGCTCTGCGCGATGATGGTGCATTTGCAATGACAATTTCTGCCCGGGATTCACCACGATGCGTTTTACCTGAAAACGCTCCCCGACGATTAACGACTCGTAAGAACCCCAAGGGCGAAACACCCGTTGGTGGACCGTTGCCTCGGGTCGTCCGGCGGCCTGCAAAGCAGAGACAATTTTTTTAACACCCTGCACCTTATCGCGGGCAGCCACCAGTACCGCATCGGCGGTTTCAACAACCACCAAATTATCGACACCGGTAGCGGTGATAAGACGACTCTCACTGCGGAAATAACTGTTGTGCGTATCGTCTACCAGCACATCCCCCTCGGTCACATTGCCATCGGCATCCGGGTGTCCCACATCCCACAGTGCTGACCAGGCGCCGATATCGCTCCAGCCACAGTCCAAGGCCACCACAGCACCTCTGTCGGTGTGCTCCATGACGGCATAATCGATACTGTCAGAGGGACAGGACAGAAACGCTTCGGTATCAGGGGCGGGTAAAATCGAGATCGATACTGGCCTCGGTCATCGACTTTGAACAGGCGGCGTGAATCGCTGGTGCGTACTGCTGCAGCGCATCGAGATACCGGTCTGCACGAAATAAAAACATGCCGCTATTCCAAAGATAGTTGCCCGCCGTAATATAGGCCTCGGCGGTATCTGCATCGGGCTTTTCAACAAACTCTGCAATCTCTGAAATATCGGCATCGATAGCATCACCACAGCGAATGTAGCCATAGCCGGTCTCCGCTCGAGCGGGCACTACGCCAAAGGTCACCAAACGCCCGGACTCGGCGGCGACCGCAGCCTTACTCACAGCGGCCGTAAACGCACTGGCATCGGCGATATGATGATCCGCAGGCAACACCAGTAACACCGCTTCGGGGTCGATAGCCAGCGCACGATACGCCGCCAAAGCGATAGCCGGTGCGGTGTTGCGACCGGCGGGTTCAAGGATAAGCGCCGACGGCTCGATACCAACCCCGCGTAGCTGTTCTGCCACCATAAAGCGATGCTGGTCGTTACAGACAACAATCGGTGCAGCCGATTCGATACCCTGCAGTCGCTGACTGGTCTCTTGCAGCATGCTGCCAGTGCCACCCAAGGGTAAAAACTGTTTTGGACGACCTTCCCGGGAAACGGGCCACAAGCGACTGCCAACGCCGCCCGATAAGACAACGGGAATAAGCATGGTTTGTTTACCTGAACGATAAGAAGCGTGGCTT
>AACY020539266.1_pt1 | contig 16914 bp, 12 predicted proteins | sample 267378 | NCBI WGS metagenome assembly AACY02 (sample SAMN02954345, study PRJNA13694) | marine metagenome | biome: aquatic; feature: ocean; material: water; isolation source: isolated as part of a large dataset composed predominantly from surface... | reverse complement strand
CCGCGAGGGTCAGCCGGTGCGTCTGGCCGCTGTCGGCCTTCTCTTCGTCGGACAATTCCACCAGGCGGGCGCGGGCCCAGGTCTCGGGTCCCGAGGCGAAGCGCCGCGGCGGATTGATGCGCAGCAGCGGCACCGGCAGCCAGAGCCCGTCGAGCAGCAGCGCGGATTCATCCACCGGGACGCTCAGCTCGGACTTCAGCGCCACGCCGGGACGATCGGGCCAGTAGTGCACGTCGGCACGCTCGTCGTACAGCAGCCTTGCCAGGGATTGGTTGCTCTCCTGGCGGATGAATTCGCCGGCAGGTTCTTTGCGCAGAGCCGCGTTCAGGCCGAAATCCATGAATTGGATGCCGCTGTCCGCGATTAGCGTCACCTTGTGCTCGAGGTCGATGGGCTTGGCCAGCATGGCGTCGGTTCCGGCGTCGTCGTATCTCGGTCGTCATCGGGACGGGCTGCGCTCGCTAGGCAGGCGGCCCGCTCGGGTTGGATCAGTCGGCTTGACGCTGCATCTCGATGGGAAGTACGGAACCATCCGCGTAGCGCCCGACACAGCTGGCTTTACCGCCTGCTTTCGGGGTGCAATCGATCTGCGGGCGGCCGAAATTGGTGCCGTCGGCACAAACGATGTCCTGCTTGCTGTCGACCACCAGACGCCCGTCCCGGACGTCCGCGACGGCATCGCTGCGGCAGGTGCTGCCGTCCTTGCGTGTCAGCCTGACGCTGCCGACGCCGTCTTTCAATCGGTAGTCCAAATGGACGGGGCTGCCATCTTTCGGATCCTGCAGCGTTCGCGACGTGCGCCAGCCGCTGTTCAGCAGCTCGCGGGGCGGGATGCTGCCTTCGCCGGCTCCGGCTCCGGCTCCGGCGCCGGCAGTCGCCGAGCCGCCTGCGGCAGCCGCGGCATCCGCGTCGAGCGCGCTGTCCGGCGTCGTTGCGGTCTCGGCACCCGCGGCCGTCGTATTCGGCGCCGGATCGCCCTCCTCCGCTGCGTCGGCGGATGCTTCAGCGCCCACTGTGGCATCGGCTTGCGCATCGGTAGAGGGATCGCTGGACACCGCGGCTTCCTCGGCATCCGGCAACTCCGCGGCGGCTGCACCGACGGCGCCCTCGCCCGCCGTCGACGGCACCTCGGCATCAACAGCTTCGGCGCCCTCTCCGTCGGCGAGCGCGACTTCGGTGTCGGTAACCGGCTCAACATCCGCCGGTGCATCGGCCTCTGCGAGCGCCTCGGCTTCAGTCGCGTCGGCGTCCTCGGCGATCGCGTCGTCCACCGCCAGCCCGGCCTCCGCATCGGCGAGCACGCCGTCCGTCCCGTCGGCGGCGACCGCGGCGTCGGTGGCCGGATCTCCGAGCACATCCGCGCCCGCGACAGGATCAACGATGCGGTCCGCGGTCAGCGCGTCCGCCGCCTCGTCGACGCGCGTTGTATCTGTGACATCGCGCACGGACGACACGCCGCCGTCGACGACCACGCGCTCGATCTGATCCGACGTGCGCACAACTCCATCGATGCGATCGACCACTGTCTGCGATTCCACCGCCGCGGCGTTGATGTCCAGCGCCGGATCTAGCACCGCTTCAGGCTTCGGCGGCTCGAATTCGGCAACGGGATCTTCGGTCGCCGCCTCGGGTGCCGTGAGACGGCGGTCTTCCTGCGGTGGTTGCTCGGTGGCAGGCGTCTGCGCGCCGATCGGAATCGTCGGGCGATCGCAGCCGCGAAGGCCCCATAACAGCAACAAGAACAGCAACAGCAAGAACAGCGCGAGCAATAGCCAGAGCCACCATGGGCGACCGTCACGCTGCGCCTGTTCCTGCGCAGGCTCGGGCCGGGCGACGTGCATGGCCAAATCCCGCAGCGGGTCGGAGCCCACCGCGGCCCGATCCTTGACAAAGCCCCAGAAGGTCAGCACCGGTTGGCCTTTGACCAGGTGCACGTCCTGCTCGTCGGGAAATTGCATGACATGCGCCAGCAGCCGGCCGAAGACCTGTCGCTCTGCGGAGACCTCGGCCTGCATGTCGCGGCCCAAGTCCTCAATCTGCCCGCGCACGTCGATCAGGCGCTCGTGTGCCGCGGATCGCTCCGCCTCGGTGGCCGCGCTCCAGGGCACCACGGTGCCCGGATTCGGCGCGTACCAGTCGACGGTATCGCCGTCTTCGTTACGCTGCGGAATGGAGAATACGTCGGCGGCATCGGCGCCGAGCCGACGCGCAATGGCGGCTCGCAGTTGCGAGGCGGCAAGGTAGACGGGATTTCCGACGGCGCCGACCGGATGGTAAGTCTTCAGCGTCGCGGATTTGAGCAAGGGTCCAGCCATAGCGAATTCCCGTTTAACGAACGCAGGTTCTCAGCCGCCGCGGCAGTGCGCCGGACCGGCAACCTCTGCCGTGGCGCGCTGCATCTGCGCACCCAGGGACTGGGCGTTGTCGGCCCGAAGCACGCGCCCTCCGGTCACCCGCGCCGCGCAATCGGCAGCGCCGGTACCGGTGATATCGACGACGTTGATCTTGAGCCTCGGCTTGGCCGCCGCGATACGCTCGGCGACCCGGCATACATTACCGCCGCAGGTATCCTCGCCGTCGCTGATCACCGCGATCAACGCGGGCCGTTTGGCACCGTCGACCATCCCGGCCGCGCGCGCAATGGCACTTGCCAACGGTGTCTTCGCCCTCGGCTGCAGCGCGTTGATTCGGCTCAGCAGCGCGCCGCGGCGCGCCGGTGCGTAGAAACCGGCATCGGTGGCCGACGGGCAATTTTCAATTTTGACCAATCCGACGTCGACATCCCCCGGCAGGCCCCGAATGATGCGTTGTCCCGCGTCCTTCGCCGCCTGCATGCGTGTCGGCCCCGCCACCGCTGTTTCCAGCGCACGTCCGAGCAGACCGAGGGCAGCACCCACCGATCCGCTGCCTAATTGCTCCAACTGCCGCAGCACCTGCGCGCTGGCGTTGATAGGCTTATCCATGCTTCCGGAGGCATCGAAGACCATCACCAGCTGCGGCGCCTCCGTCACCGGCCGGGAGCCGGGGCAGCGCTGCTGTGCCGGCGCCGGCTTCGTGGATGCGGGCTTGCCGGTTGCCACGCGCTCGCCGGCGGTGACCGCCGGCGCGGCACGCGGGGGCTCCGCGCTCCGACAGCGGCGCTCCAGCGCCGCGAGTCCGTCGCGGACATCCCGAAACTGGACACTCCCGGCGGCGGCCTCGGGCAACGACGCCTTCAAGGGCTCCAGGCGCGAACAGTCAGCGCCGGCTTCGGCAAGCCGCCTGCGCCAGTCTTCGGCGTCGCGGCAAAGCCCGAGCTCGGCGGTTAGGGTTTCGCGCAGCGCGGCGAGCCGCTGCGCTTTGAGGGTGGCCGACTCGATGCGCGGCTGCAATGCGACCAGCGCCATACAATCGCCTGCCGCCGCTGCCAGCTCCGCCCGTAGGCGCTCGGCCAGGGCGCAATGGCTGGTTTCCGCTGCAATGCGACGGCGCAGGTCGATGAAGAGCGGATTGCCCGCGTGCCGCGCGCCGACGGATTGCGCCAAGGCGGCGAGCCCTGAGCAATCGCCTGCGGCATCCGTGCGCGACTGCTCCAGCGCGTCCAGCTCGCGGCAGGCCTCGACGGCGTCATCCAGGCGCTCGCGCACATCCAAAAACGGTGGATGGCGCATGTCGTCGCTCTGCATCCGCTGGTCCAGCTCCTTGATGCGTGCGCAGTCCATCTGCGCATCGATCAGATCCCGCGAGAACGCCACGGCGCGCGCGCACAGCGCAAGCTCGGCGTCCAGGCGCTCGCGCACCGAGAGCAAGGGCGCCCGCGAGGTGTCTAGTTCTGCGAGCCTTCCGTCCAAGCGCAGCAACAGATCACAATCGGCGCTCGCGGCGACCACTTCCTGGTCGAGACGCGCCGCCGTTTCGCAGAGCACCAGCTCCGAGGTGATGCGCTCGCGGATCCGCGCCAGCGGCGGGGGCAGCGTGCCGGCATCCGGTGCGGAGTCCAATGCGCCGGATGCGTCGGACGCCGCGTCGAGTACTGCGCCGTACTGCGCGTGCGCCGAACGCCAGTGTTCCTCACCGCGAGCCACCAGAGCCGTCACCGCCTCGCAGTCACCGAGCATGCCGGCAAGGTCGACGGCGAGACCTTGCGCTGTCGCACAGACGGCGGAGCGCTCCCGCACCTCGGCCAATAGTGCGTCCAGCGGCGGCCGCCGGGTGTCCAAGTCCTGGAGCCGGAGCCCGATATCCTCGATGGCGGCACAATCCCAGCCGGCGCCCTCGATAGCATCGGCAACGACCTTGGCCTCGGCACAGCGTACTTGCTCGGCGCCGAGCTGCGCGTGCAGGTCGCCCAGTTTTCGGGCGTCCGGATCAAACTGCTCGGCGCGACGCATGACCAGCACCAGCCGATTCGTATTCGCACAACCGGCGTCGAGCACCTCGGCGATCTCCGTGCGCAGTGCCTGCCCGCGGCCGTAGGCGGCCCAAAACCAAGCGGCCGCCGCCATCGCCACCAGCGCCAGCATGGCAGTGCCCGACAACAGCCAGCGACGGCGTGCGCGATCCCGTTGCGAGGCCGCAACCGGCGATGCGAGCAAGCCCCGCCCACCACTGCGCACGAAGCCCCAGAGCGTGATTACGGGCTCCTCGCCGACGGCGTAGACGTGCTCGTCGCCGGGATAATGGGTCGCCGCCCGCAAGGCCTCGGCGAGACCATCGGAACCCCGTACCCGGCTCGGCAGTTCGTCGGCGAGACGCGTCAGCGACTGCAACCGATCCCGGAGCTTGTCCTTGACCACTGCGCGCCGGGCCGGCGACAACGACGCCAATGCCAACGCCTCGCCGGCGAGGTCGCTGTACCAATCGACCGTCGTACCGTCCGCAGAAGCAATCGGCAGCGCCAATAGCGAGGCCGTCGCTTCTGGCAGGTGCCGCCGAATGATGACGGTCAGATCGCGATGCAGGGCTTGCAGACCAGTGAAGTCCGCCGTCAGCAACCGATAGTTGCCGACGTCTACGCGCGCAATACGCAGTGAGGATGACAACACGCCCTCCGTCCTGGTGCAAGCCGCCAGTCGGCGATGGTCCCGGCGCCTTGCGCCGCCGGTGTCGAAGCCGATTGCTGGCGCTCCTTTCGCTCGGCACTGGCGTCGCGATGCGGCGCATCACCGGCCCTCCGGGGAGAAGCTGATCCATTGCCTTCGAGCCCAACCTTCAGCCAGCGGATCCGACCTGGCGCGTTGAGCACCGCCGGCTCGACCGTTGATCGCGCGGTAACGACCGGTCACTCAGTAATACACGCCAGCATCCAGCTCCCGCTGGAGTAACTTCACTTTGTTAGCGAGCGCGTCGCGTTTGGCCACCTTACCGGCCTCGGCGCGGGCGAAGTCATCGTCGATTTGCCGGATTCGGGTTGCGAGCGCTGGATTGGCAGCGGACTCAGCGGCCAGACTACGCTTGATCTGTCGCCAGCTGTCATCGGCACGCCGATAGGCGGCCTGCCGGGAGCGCAAATCCGAGCGCACCGCGGTTTGCTCGGTCTGCAGGCCAGCCAGTAGGTTTTTGAAGGCCTGGTTACGGCGCTGTTCAGAGGCCAGCGTCGACTCCAGGTTGCGCTGGCGTTGGGCATAGGCACCGGACGCCAGACAGCTTGCATTGTTGAAGAAATTCGCGCTGCTCGGATCGCACTCGCCAGGCGTCGTCGCGCAGCCCACGAGCAGCGCAGAAGGCAGCAGAACGGCCGCTATCGGCAGTTTGCTGAGCAAGACACTCATCATATGATGCTCCCTCAAGCGGCCGCCGGCGTTGCGGCGATCTCGCGATCGAGCAGTGCAGCTTCCGCTTCCAGCGCGGCCACTTTTTTCTGCAACTGGTTGATTTCTTGGTCGAGGCGCGCGGTATTGGCGCCGGATTGCCTCTCCAACTTCGAGATATCGGACCAGTTGGACTTGCGCTGCTTGACGCCCTCGATGGTATTGCCGATCAGGCGCCGGTTCTCTCTCACGCCAGCGAGCTCCGCACGGGCTTGGGCGGACGAGATTTCCTTATTACGAATCTGACGGTTCACCTCGGCGATACGGCGCTTGTCGTCGGCAATGACTTCGCGTGTCGTCGAGACCAAACCCGAGATACGTTCGTTGTCTTCGCGCACGTCGGCGATCACCGCGTTGATGCGCGTCTCGTTATCCTGGAATTGGTTACGTTTTTTTTGCACATAGACATTCGTGGCCATGCCGGCGACGCAGCCGCCCGCCGCACCGATCAGAACCTTGTTCCGCCGGCTGTTCGTTCGGTTATCATCCCGCAGACTGTCGACTAGCACGCCGAGCAATGCACCCGCCGCCGCACCAGCAACGCACGCCTGCAAGGAGGTTTTGCTGAAAGGCTGTGCCTGGTTCCGCAGCCTCTGTTCTGCTGGGGTATAGCTCGCTGGCGTGGCGCGGACGCCCGAGCCGGGCTCGCCGTCGGGCATGGTCGCGACGCAGCCGCTCAATCCCGCCAACGAGGTGGCCAAGGCCATAGTAGCAAGCATGACGACCGCGCGGTGCGCGATGGCTGTCTGTAACATCGACGAATCTCCTGTTATATCCACCTCGACCTAGATCCTTGAGCGACCTACACCGGGTGATGCACGTCACCGAACACCATCGACAAGAACGGCTAAAACCTGCTGGCACCCAAGATCACGCTTGAGGGCTGATGGGCTAGTGCTGACCTGCGGGCAACTGGCCTGCAATCTGCTGCGCTGGATCGGCCAGGCAGGGCCGCTCGGCACAGATGCGCCGCCAAGACGCCGAAGACGATCACGTTGCCCGGCATGCCGGCGCCGCCTGAAGTCTGCGGGACCACGTTAACGCTGACGGGCTCATAACCTGCCTCGGTGATCTCCACGACGAGCGATTCACGGTGTGGAAGAGCGTATACACTATCACGATTAGTGACGTTCAGGATAAAAAACATTGTCTCGTGTTCGTCTCAGGCGCTCGCGGGATGTTTCTCGCAAAGTTTTTGTGGCTTTCGCAGGCGCGGTAAGCAGGGATACAGCCAGCGACAAGCAGATGGCGACGGGTCTCCTCGAAGGTCGCCTCTAGCGACCAACGCCAGACGAGAAAGGCGATGAGCGGCGCCCGGGTCATGGTCAGCGTTGTGGTGAAGACGGGTGGCTTCGATCAGTGCCGCAATCGTGCCTTGATCTGTCAACGCCGCCGCCCCAGGCAGCGGGCGACGCCCTTGCCGCTGCAGACCAGCTTACCGGCCCGATCATAGGCGCTGTAAGCAACGGGCACGATGCCGCGTCCGCTGCAGCCGTAGTAGAGCTGGACGCTCCAGGTGGTGGCGTTGCGCTTGTTCAAGCGGCAGTTGCGGCAGCCGCGGTTGTCGGAGACCACCTTGCCGATACGGGCATTCGTCGTTGGTTCGATGCTGACGATGTGGCGGACGCGGTCGCCGTGGTAGCCCTCCGCGGGGGAGATGACCAGATTGCCGTTGCAATTTCCGCTCATCGCGTAGGCACCGGCACCGCGCGGCGGCTTGGCTGCCAACGGCTTGGGTCGGCACGGCTGCAGAGCCTTCGCCAGGCGTTGCCGAATCGGCGCCAGACCGTCGTTGGAATCACTTTCGGACTCGTCGCGAAGGTCGCGCTGCAGGGCTTTCAATCGGCCGCAGTGGCTTCCGGCGCCGTCCAGACGATTCGCGAATCGGGCGATTCTGCCGCAGCGCGTCAGCTTGGCCTTCAGCGCCTGTCTTGCCGCCTTGAAATGGCTCCCCGAGCGCTCGCCGGATTCGCCCGCCAGCGCACGCAAGGCGTCGCAGTTCATGCCTGCGTCGGCAATTTGCTGCTCCCACGCGCGCGCCCGAGCGCAAATGGCGGACTCGACGCCGACGCGGGCGCGAATATCCGCAAAGCGCAGGTTATCGCGCCAGCCCTCCAATGTCCCTTCCAGGGCTGCGACCGCCGCACAGTCGCCTTGTGCGCGCACAAAGCGCCGCTCCAAGTCGTTCAGCGCGTCACACTGGTCGATGGCCGCGTCCAGCCTGTGCGCGAGTCCGTCGAAGGGCGGTTCGACGTCGCCCTGTCGCGAAACATGCTCGCGCAGCGATGCGAGCTCGACGCAATCCCCTTGCGCCTCGGCCAGGCGCGCTGTCAGGTTGTCCGCCAAGGCGCAGCGCTCGAGTTTGCCGTCGAGCTCCGCATGCAGCGCGGCGAGCGACCCGCGTGCGGGATCGCGTCCTGCGCCCGCTCTCGATGCGCCGCTGGTGGCGGGGATGGCGCCGGCGAGCTCGTCCGTGGACGCTGCGATGCGCTGGCCGAGCTCACGGTCAAGCGCGCGCAGCGCACCGCAGTCGCCACCTGCACGCGCGATGCCCGACGACAGGTGCGCGGCGATCCGGCAGACCGCCGCTTCCCTTGCCACCGCGGCAATCGGTCCCGCGAGCGGGTAGCCCGCGTCCGGGCGTGCGGAGTATTCCTGCGCCAGTGCCGTGATGCCGCTGCAATCGCCACCGAGCAGGGCCAGGCGCCCAGTGATCTCGTCGGCCAGAGTGCAGTCGGCTTGCAGGGCGTTCAGCGCGGACAGTAAGTCATCGAATGGCGCCTCAGCCGTGTCGTGGTAGGCGAGCGCATCGGCGAGCGGGGGCAGCGCCGAGCAATCCTCGCGGGCTTGCGCCAGCCGAGCTTCCAGATCCGCCGCATCGGCGCATCGATGCAGCTCGCGCTGTACGTCGAGGCGGATCTCGGGGAACCGCTCGCCGTCGGTGTCGATGCGCTCGAGCCGCGCATGCAGGGCCTGCAGGATCGCCGTCGATTGGCACTTGGCGGCCAGGCCGGCGGCCAACTCCGCCGCCAGCGCGTCGTGCAGATGTTGTTGGCGCCAGTGCCAGGCGCCCAGCGCAAGGGCGAGCACCAGGCCGGCAGCCACCGTGCCCAGCAACACCGGGCGCAGGCGTTGCCAGGCGGACGAGGTCCGCGAGCCGTCCGCCACCGGGCCGGCACCGCGTCGCCCGGAGCCCTTAGTCTCCAGGCCCCAGTAGGTCAGCACCGGCTCCCCGGCGACAACGTAGATGCAGTTCGGATGGGGATAGCGGGCGGCACGCCGGAGCAAATCGACACTGGAGACATCCGCCGGGGTGTCGGTATCCCCAGCGGCTTCCAAACGGGCCGCGAGATGGCGAATACTGTTCAGCCGGTCCGCGACCAGCGCCAAAATACGTGCGCGCTCGTCGTCCGCCAGGTCGTCCAGCGGCACGGGCTCACCGGCGAGCTCGCTGTACCATTCAATGCGCTCGGAGTGTTCGATAGTGCCGGGTTGTCCGACGCCTCCGAATTGCCCAGTGGCCGGCTTGGCGCGGGCGAACAGGGACGCGGTCACCGACGGCAGGTGCCTGCGCAGCAGCAGGCGCAGCGCGTCGACTTGATTCCAGTCCTGCTCGGCGTCGGCCAGACGTGGCTCGAGTGCGGGATAGAGGAGACTCGCGATGCGCGTTGCGTCCATGTGTCGTTTCTCGGGAGAATTTGAAGGCCCAACTGATCGGTCGATCATCCCGGCCGTCAGATCGGCAGAGGGCGTGCCCGCTTCGCACGCGTTGGTGCAGTCGCCATTTTCGTGTACTCTATCAGCACTGAAGCAGGCAAGACAGGCGGGGTACCCTGCACGCCGGAATTGCGCCAGGTTTGCGCGTGCCAGGTCGGCGCTCGCTCGATTGCAGGGACTCTAAACCGGGCTGCGTGCCGCGTTCCGATGCCGCCCATCGCAGGCCGTCTGCTGACGGCCTCGGCGATACGACAAGAGGTGTATTAAGGAATGGAACCAGGGCTACCAAAAAAAATCGTCGCGCTCGCAGCGTGCTTTGTTTGCGCGCTGTACTTTGCCACCGGCGCAGCCGCGGATTCCGAGCGGACACCACTGAAGCAAGCAGGCAAGCAGAGCCTGCACGAGCGGGTGCTGACGCGCCCCGGCGCGGAGCTCTTGGCGGTCCCGGGTGCCGAAAACGGTGAGCTGATCGACGCCTTCACGCGCTATTACGTCTACGGCAAACAGGAGCACGACGGCCGCTCCTGGATCGAGGTCGGCGTAGATGCCAACGGCGCGGTGCGCGGCTGGGTAGACGCCGGGCAGACGGTGCCATGGCGCCAACAGCTGGCCGTCGCATTCACCAATCCGGGCGCCCAGCGGGAGCGCACGCTGTTCTTCGAGGAATGGGACGGTCTGCAGGCCCTGATGGCCTCCGAAGATCCGGCAGTGGTGGTCAAGCCCTTGACGGGCAGCATCATCGACGGCGAGACGGACCCGCGCATCGTCGCGATCGAGCCGGATCGGCACATCGACATCAACGAGCGCTTCTACCTGCTGCCGATCCTCGGCTACGAGGAGTTCTTCTCCGCTGCCGGGCACCTGATGCGGGGCCTCAAGGTGGCATCCGTAACGAAGACCGAGTCGCCCGCCGCGGCGGCCTCCGGGCCGGCTCCACCGACGCCGGCATCCGCACCGGCGGCACCGTCCGGCGGCGGTAGCGAACCGCAAGGCGCAGTCCGCAAGCTGCAGGCCTTTCGTGCGGCGGTGGTATTCGTTATCGACTCGACCATTTCCATGCAGCCATACATCGAAGAGGCCCGGGACGCGGTGAGGAAGGTCTACAAACGCGTCGAAGGCTCGGATCTGTCCGACAAGGTCGCCTTCGGCCTGGTGGCGTTTCGCGCCGAGAGCGCCGACCCCGGGCGGGCCAAGCAGCTGGAATACGTCGCCCGGATGTTCGTCGACCCGTCTCAGGTAACGACGGCAACAGACTTCCTGATCAAGGCGGGCGCGCTGCGCGAGGCCTCGGTCACCACCGATCGTTTTGACGAGGATCCTTACGCGGGTATCAGGCTCGCCCTCGATGAAATCCCGTGGCGGCAGTTCGGCGCCCGCTATCTGGTGCTGATTACTGACGCCGGTGCGCTGGAGGGCGACAAGTCGGCGACAGGCCTGCGCGCAGAGCAGGTGCGCTCGGCCGCGGCGTCGGAGGACATCGGCATCTTCGTGCTGCACTTGAAGACGCCGCAAGGCGCCGGAAATCATGGCAGCGCCGAGACACAGTACCGGACGCTCGCGGCCAATCCCGCGATCCAGGAGTCGTTGTATATCCCCGTCGAAACCGGTTCCACGGAGCGCTACAAGCGCCAGGTGCAAGTCCTTGCGGAAGCCGTGGTGGCGCAAATCGAGGGTGCGGCGATGGGTGCGGCCGTGCCGCCTTCGGCCCCGACGCCGACCCCAACCCTGGCGCAGCCGCCGAGCCCGCCGGCCGGTCAATCCGGCGAGGACGACGAGGCAGCGCGCATTCGCCGCCTCGTCGACAGCCTTGGCCACGCCATGCAGCTTGCCTACCTCGGCAGCATGGAGCGCACCGCCGCGCCTCAGGTCTTCGAGGGCTGGATCAGCGATCGCGATTTGGTCAATCCCACAGTGCGCACTGTCGATGCACGGCTGCTGCTGACGAAGCGCCAACTGAGCGATCTGCACAACGTCTTGAAGCAGGTGCTGGACGCGGCCAACGCGGGGTTACTGGAGCCGGATGCCTTCTTTGACAACCTGCGCTCGCTCGCGGCTCAATACACCCGCGATCCGAACCGGGCCAACCGTCCGGAAGCGAAATCACTGGCGGACCTCGGACTGTTGGGGGAATACCTGGGAGGCCTGCCTTATCAGAGTGATGTCATGCGCCTTGACCTGGACACCTGGTCGCGTTGGGGCGCGCAGCGCCAACTCGATTTTATTACACGGCTCAAATCCAAGCTGCGGCTCTACGAGCGCTACAATGCCGACACCGACCGCTGGGTGAGCCTCGCCGAGGGCAGTCCGTCGGGCGAGCATGTCTATCCCGTGCCGCTGCATGACCTGCCCTGACGGCCGGCGACGCGCGAACTGCGCCCGAGACAGAACGCAAGATGACCAGCGAGCGTGCCCTCTCGTCCGTCGGTGCATGGCCCGGCGCAGGGTCGGGCGAGCCGCTGTTAGAGGTGGCGGATCTGCACTGCCGGCGAGGTCACGGTCCCGATGCCTATCGGGTCAGCCTGCCGCGGCTGCGTCTGGACGGCGGGGATGTGCTGGCCGTCACGGGCGCCAGCGGCAGCGGCAAGAGCACGTTGCTGGAGGTGCTCGGGCTGGTCGCCGCACCGCTGCCCGGGGCGCGCTTCGTCTGGCTCGGTGCCGGCACGCCTATCGACATTTCGGCCCTGTGGCGGCGCGATGCGGAGCGCTGGCTGGCGAATCTGCGTGCATCCGGGATCGGCTTCGTCATGCAAACCGGCGGCCTGCTGCCGTTTTTGAGCGTCCGCGAGAATCTTGACATCAACCGGCGCTTGCTGGGCCTGCCGGAAACCGATGACGGGCTGGAGCGCCTGGTGGAGCATCTGGAGCTCGGACCCCTGCTGGACGCCTTGCCGACTCGGCTATCGGTGGGACAGCAGCAGCGCGCATCCATCGGCCGTGCGCTCGCCCATCGGCCCGCCCTGCTATTGGCGGACGAGCCCACATCGGCACTGGACCCGCGCTTGGCGGAGCGTGTCTTGGCCCTGCTGCTGGAGTCCGCCGCCCAGGCGGGAACCGCGGTGGTGCTCGCCACCCACGAGCAAGCGCGCGTGCGGGCGCTCGGGTTGCGCGAGCTGAAGGCGGAAACCGCCGAGTTCGACGCCGATGGCACCGCGGGAGCCATCTTCTCGGAGACGGCGGCGTGAGCGCACCCGTGCGACACCGTCCCGGCGGCGCCATGGGGGCGAGCCGCGAAACCTGGCGCCTGGCCTGGAAGGATTTATGGCACGACCGACGCACGATGGCGGTATTCGTGCTGACCGTTGCCGCCATCGTGGCGCCGCTGCTGTGCTGCTGGGCTTAAGAATGGCGCCATTACGCAGCTGCGCGAGACGCTGGTCAGCGACCCCCGGAATCTCGAGGTGATCATCTACGGCAGCGCCCGGCTGCCGCGGGCCTGGTTCGCGCAGATGGGCGCGCGCGACGACGTTTCCTTCGTCGTTCCAAAAACGCGCACTATCAACGCCAGTGTCGATGTGCTGGACGCCGAGCGGCGCTTGCTGCCCTCCATCGAACTATTACCGACGGGCCGCGGCGACCCGCTGCTGCCGCAGGGCGCCGAGATTCCGCCGGACCCTCACCGGGTGCTGGTCAGCGAGACCCTGGCGGAGCAACTTGATCGCGGCGACGGCGACGGCGGCGCGGACATCATTGCGGTGATCAAGCGCACGCTCGACGGCGAGCGCCAGCATGCGCGCGTGCCTTTGACGGTGATCGGCATCGTCCCAGAGCGGCATTTCGCGCGCGCGGCGATTTTCGCCCATCCGGCCTTGCTGGTGGCGGCAGAGGACTATCGCGACGGCACGCTCACGCTCGGCGCGGATACGTCCATCGACGCGGACCATGCCGCGGCACGCGAAGAATTCGCCAATGCCCGGGTGTACGCGCGTGATCTCGACGCCGTGGCGCCGCTTGCGGCCCACCTGCGCGCCGCAGACATCGAGGTACGTACGCAGGCCGAGCGTATCGCCAGCGTGCAAGCGCTGGATCGAACTTTCTCGTTTCTGTTCCGGGTGGTTGCCGCCATCGGCGGCATCGGCTGCGCGCTGGCGCTCGGCGGGGCGCTGTGGGTCAACGCCGATCGTAAGCGCCGCGCCTTGGCCATGCTGCGTCTGTTCGGCTTTGGGCGCCTGGCCGTCGCCGCGCTGCCTGTGCTGCAGGCAGTGATCGTCGCATTTGGCGGTCTGCTGTTGGCGCTATCCGTGTTCATTATCGGCGCCGGCGTCTTCAATAGTGTGCTCGGCGCAAACTTGCCGGATGGCGGCTATGTCAGCCGGCTCGGCTGGGGGGATCTAATGATGGCAACTGCCTGGATGCTGCTCATTGCCGTGGTCGCCGCCGGCGCGGCGGCCTGGCGCAGCGCAAGGGTGACGCCCGCGGAGGGATTACGCGATGTGCTCTGATACCGCCAGCCATCGACGGTTTCGCCGCGTGGCCGCGGGCCGCTTGATCGCTCAGGCGTTGCCGCGTCTGCTGCTGATGGCGGGCGCCTGCGTCTGCGCTGGCGCCGCGACGGCGGATGACGGCGCGTCCGCCGACGGCATCACATGGGATACAAAGCTCTACAACCCGCGGCCCGCCGACAACGACCTTCTGGTGCCGCTGCCCTGCGGTGGTGCCATGGCGTTTCGACCGATCGGTACCGAAGGCGACAGCAGCGGTCAGGGTCTGCTGCGGGATAAACTCGTCGAGCTTGGTAGTGACGCCGAGGACACCGGCTACGCCGAGTATCGGCGGCTGGCGGCGGTCGCAGGCAGCTTCGCCGCGCCCGCCCTCGGCATGCGGGGCGGTGCCGGCGAACGGCTGTTACTCATCGGCAAGTACGAGGTCGGCGCGCACCAGTACGCGGTGGTGACGGCCCAAGCCCGTGGTGAGCCCTGTCCGGAGCCTGCGCCTGGCGGGCGCATGCCTCAGGGCAATGCTGGCTGGCACGATGCCGTGGCCTTTGCGCACAACTGGTCGCTGTGGCTGCGCGGGCGGGCCGAAGGGCTTTCCGATTGCACCGATGCCCGCCAACCCTGTCTGCCGCGCGTCGACGGCGAGCCCGCCTTCGTGCGTCTGCCCACCGAGGCTGAGTGGGAGTACGTCGCGCGGGGCGCGGACGTCGTCAGCCCAGCCGAGTTCCGCGAACCCCGCTTCCCGATGCCCGATGGCATGGCGCGCTATGTCTGGTTCAACGAAAGCGCGGAGGGACGGGTGCGTCCCATGGGCGTGCTCGCTCCCAATCCCGCAGGCGTTCACGACATCCTCGGCAATTTAGAGGAGATCGTACTCGAGCCGTTCCAGCTGCGGCGGCTCGAGCGCGCACACGGTCGCAGCGGCGGCTACATGGTGCGCGGTGGCAGCGTCCATTCCGTTGCCGACGAAATCCGCGCGTCGCTGCGCCGCGAAGTCCCCCCGTACGATGAGCGCGGCGCCGTTGGCACCGCCGATACCGGATTTCGGGTATTACTCTCGACGCCGGTGCTGACCAGCGCCGGGCGTCTGACGGACGTGCGGGACGCGTGGGCAAGGCTCGGTACCGATGTTGCGGACGGTGACGACGCACCGTCACTGCCGGCGCCGCCGTCAGAAAAGGCAACCGACGCATCCCCAGCGCCTGTGCCAGTCCTCAGCGATGAGCCCTACGATGATCCGGTGGTGGAGCTGAGCCACTTGGCGCGTACCGCACCTGACGAGGCCATGACCCGTCGTCTGGAGCGGCTGCGCGGCGTGATCGCGGCCAACGCCGAGCGGCTCTACGAGCAGCGCGCGCGCAGTGCCCGCGAGGCGCTGCGCTTTGGCGGTTTGCTGTGCCAAAAGCTGGCGGACGAAGGCGGTAACCTCGCACTGCGCGAACGCCGACTTGCGCTGTGCAAGGAGGGCAGCGGTGCTTCCGCGCCGCGCTGCGTTGCACTGGCGGAGCGCCTCGGCGCCGAGCGCGAAGCCTTTTCCTTCAATACACGCTTCTATGCGGACACCATCATCCGTACGGCACGCACCTATCCGGACGATTTGGACGTCCTTGATGGCGAGCTGATCGGCCTGAAGGCTGAGATTGCCGCCCGTGGTCACGCAGCCCTGGATGCCTATCCAGCCAGCTTCCACGCACAGGTCGTGGCCTACGCGCGCACCGGACGCGTCGAGCGCGAGAACTGGCTGGACGCGTGTCGGGCCATCGGCCGCGAACTCGCACCGGACTGATCCGCCGGCGCGCGGCTATAGCACCGACTGCGCGGATCGCTAAACGGTGGACTCCTTCAGGCACCTTCCAACTTCACGCAATTTCTCGATGATCTCCCCCCGTTTTACACTCACTCTCATCGCTGGGGTTTCGTCGATCTGCTCGACTCTGTGGAACCCTAGCTGAACGAAAGCAGGCCAAACAACGGTTTTCAGGAACCAATCGGATTCCCCTGAGATAACAATCACGTACCGTGCATCATCGTCAACGCTGTTCAGGATTTCTATCGTGATCTGTTTCCCCATGCCAGGAGCCTGCAGGACAATTCCAGGTTCGCTCTTCGTGTCTGTCACCTGTCGGTACTCAGCGCTGGTAAAAGGCTGAAGCTCACCAGACTTCACCATGCCGTCGACCTCCCGGAAAAACAGGCAGTAGGTGAACAGGTCGACATGGGCGCCGTTGAGTTGTTGAGCTCCCCGCGGCGGATGACTTTGCGCGCGAGGATGGAGAACCACATCTCGATCTGGTTGAGCCAGGACGCATGCTTGGGCGTGAAGTGGCAGACGATGCGGTGGCTGGGATCGCGCAGGAAGCGCTCGCGCGTGGCCATGGATTTGAGGATGCCGCGCTGGCCCTTGATGCCGAGGTCGATGTCGAGCCCGCAAGCGTCGGCGACGAGGCGGACCACGGCTTCCGAGCAGTGGATGTTGAGGTTGTCCATGATCAGGTGCCACGGTGTGGCGGCACTGCGCTGTGCCAGCGTGTCGGCCAACCACTGCGCGGAGTCCTGCTCGGTGCGGGTCGGGCCGAGGTGGTCACTGACCTTGCCGGTGACGACATCGAAGGCGGCGATCAGGGTCAGGGTGCCGTGGCGGATGTACTCGAACTCGCGTCGTTCGATCAGGCCGGGGCGCATGGGCAAGCTCGCCGCGCTGCGCTCGAGCGCCTGCACGCCGGTCATCTCGTACCAACGCCCGCCGCCGCCAACAGTATCTTACTTCATAACCCTAGAACTGGCCTCAAGACTTTAGCCTCTGTACAGTACAAATTACGCCAAACTCACTCCGCTATGGCCAGACCAGCCGCATCTCGCAGTCCATTGAGGGATGGAGCTCAAAGGGCTGTCCATCGAGGAGGAAGCCGAGCAGACGCAGGAATTGAGGGCTGAAGCGCTCGCGCAGGGCGACGAGGCGCTGGAGCAGGTCGAGC
>AACY020450672.1_pt1 | contig 16922 bp, 13 predicted proteins | sample 267378 | NCBI WGS metagenome assembly AACY02 (sample SAMN02954345, study PRJNA13694) | marine metagenome | biome: aquatic; feature: ocean; material: water; isolation source: isolated as part of a large dataset composed predominantly from surface... | reverse complement strand
TAGGGTTCTGTTGGATACCACAATGGGCGCAAGCGCCAAGGCTTCGGGCATCAAAAAAAGGGAATCTTTGAGTTGATCAACACTAATTGTTTTCGTGGCATAGCCCATGCAAGACAAGGAAATGGAATCTGCGGCATTGCTTTGCCAGTAAAACGCACCTGTTGCACTGGCGATGACGTCTTTATTGCCGTCGTATACATGTACAAAGGGGATAGGTTCTTGGGAGCTGCTGTCCAGCACAGTAATGCGTTGGCCATAGGCGGCTGTTGAAAAGCTAAAAAGCAACAGTAAGACACGTGTTTTCATTGCATATGCGGATTTGGATACTGCCAAGATAAAAAAAAGACCCCCATAATTGGAGGTCTTTATTTTTTTTAACAAAGGTTTAGGACTAGCCTAGTGCCAGGCGCTTAAATCCTGTTACGCTTAGGTCTGCGTGAACCGAGTTTACATAAGCCGAAACACTTTGTTTGCTGTCTTTGATATAGGTTTGATTAACCAGCGTATTGTCTTTGAAGAAACGCTTGATTTTTCCTTTAGCAATATTATCGAGCATGGCTTCGGGCTTGCCTTCTTGACGCAGTTGGTCTTTGGCAATTTCAATTTCCTTTTCGATAACCGCGGCATCAACGCCATCTTCGTTAAGTGCGATGGGATTCATCGCAGCAGCTTGCATAGCAACATTCTTAGCAGCTTCTGTAGCACCTTCCACCGCAGTAGAAAGACTAACGAGCGTGGCAATCTTATTCCCCGCATGGATGTACGAACCTACGAAAGGCGCCTCCAAGCGTTCAAAACCACCAATTTCAATTTTTTCACCAATGACACCCGTTTGCTCCGTTAGCTTGTCGGCAACGCTAAGGTCTCCCTCAAAGGTGGTTGCTAAAAAGGCATCTTTCGTTTCGTGCTCTAGTGCAATATCCGCCAGCTTATTGGCGAGTTCTAGATAACTGTCGTTTTTGGCTACAAAGTCAGTTTCGCAGTTAATCGACACCACAACACCTGCGGTTGCGTCGGCGTTTACACGTGCGATTACAGCCCCTTCAGCGGATTCGCGGTCGGCACGGTTTGCAGCAACCTTTTGTCCTTTTTTACGTAGCAACTCAATGGCAGCTTCAAAGTCGCCACCAGCCTCTACAAGTACTTTTTTACAGTCCATCATACCTGCACCAGTGCTTTTGCGCAGTTTGTTTACTTCAGCAGCAGTAATTTTTGACATAGTGTATTTTATTTAGTTGTCTTCTTCTGTTGGTTCTTCCGTTTCTACTTCAGGCGTACTTGCTTTTTTTGCCTTGGGCGCAGCTTTCTTTTTTGTTTTGGCGGCTGTTTTCTTCGCTTTTGGCGCAGCTTTCTTCTTCGCTTTGGTAGTTGGCTTTGCCTTAGCAGGTTTATCTACTGTGGTAGGTTCAGCTTCCTCAGTAGGAGCCTCGACGGCCTCCTCAGCAGCAGCTTCAGCTTCCTCAACAGGAGCCTCGGCAGCTTCCTCAGCAGCAGCTTTAGCTTCCTCAGCGGGAGCCTCTAAGGGTGCAGCTGGTGCAACAACTTCACCTTCAGTTGCAGCGGCATCAGCATCTGCTTTGTCTTTTTGGCGTTCTTTAAGTCCTTTGGCAACAGCATCGGTAACCAAAGTCATGATTTTTTCAATAGATTTTGACGCATCGTCATTCGCTGGAATCACGTAGTCAACCTCGCGTGGGTCTGCGTTAGTATCCACCATAGCGAAAATCGGAATGTTCAACTTTTGTGCTTCCTTAACGGCAATGTGCTCACGACGGATATCTACCACAAAAAGCGCACCCGGTAAACGTGTCATGTCCGAGATAGAACCTAAGTTCTTTTCTAGCTTGGCACGTAGGCGATCTACTTGTAGTTTTTCCTTTTTAGAAAGGGTTTCAAAAGTACCGTCAGCTTTCATTTTATCGACGGCTGCCATTTTCTTTACCGCCTTACGGATGGTAACAAAGTTGGTCAGCATACCGCCAGGCCAGCGTTCAGTGATGTACGGCATGTTTACGTTAGCTACTTTTTCAGAAACGATATCCTTTGCTTGTTTTTTGGTAGCGACGAATAAGATTTTACGACCAGACGCAGCGATTTTTGACAAGGCTTCGTTGGCTTCTTCGATTTTAGCAACCGATTTATACAGGTTGATGATGTGAATCCCGTTGCGCTCCATATAGATATATGGGGCCATGTTGGGGTTCCACTTGCGGGTAAGGTGACCAAAATGCACTCCGGCATCCAATAGGTCTTTGACTTCTATTTTAGACATTGTTGTTTATAGTTTACGTTCCCTGATTAGCAATATCCAAGTGGCGATGTGGTCGGCCTTGGACATTTAGATGCTAAACTAGTGGCAACAAATTAATGGTATTTAAATGAACTTGATGTTGCGCTATCGCAACGATAAGGTTAACGTTTCGAGAATTGGAATTTTTTTCTTGCTTTCTTTTGACCGAACTTTTTACGCTCCACCATTCTTGGGTCACGTGTAAGTAGTCCTTCTGGCTTTAATACCAAACGATGCTCTTCATCAATAGCACAAAGCGCTCTTGAAATAGCAAGACGTACGGCCTCAGCTTGCCCGTTAGGCCCACCTCCTACAACAGATGCACTCAAGTTATATTGACCTGCAGTTTCGGTTAGCGCAAAGGGTTGGTTCACTTTATATTGTAATGTGGCAGGTGCAAAATACACGGCCAAAGGCTTTTTGTTTACCGTAATTTCACCTTTACCTTCAGAGAGGTAAACACGTGCGATGGCTGTTTTACGACGACCAATTTTGTGAATGGTTTCCATATTAACTTAACTCGTTGATGTTTAATTCTTTTGGCTGTTGACCACCATGATCGTGCTCAGCACCTTCAACAACGTAAAGGTTTCGGAACAATTCAGCACCTAATTTGTTTTTTGGAAGCATACCCTTAACGGCTTTTTCAACAACACGTGTTGGGTCTTTTTCAAATAATTCTGTGGCCGTAAGCGAACGCTGACCACCAGGATAACCTGTGTAACGGATATAAGACTTATCGGTCCATTTGTTACCGGTTAATTTAATTTTTTCTGCATTGATTACAATGACATTGTCTCCACAGTCAACATGTGGGGTGAAGCTTGGCTTGTATTTACCACGCAATAGCTTGGCTACTTTTGAAGAAAAGCGACCTAGAATTTGGTCGGCAGCATCAACCACAACCCACTGTTTATCAGCGTTTTGCTTGTTGATGGATACGGTTTTATAACTTAATGAGTCCACTCTATACGTTTTTGCTCGTTAGCGCCATATGGGATTTACTCCTGTTTGGCGGGCTGCAAATGTACAAACTATCCCCAATAATGCAAACGCTATTTTTGGATTTGTTTTTTGAACTTAGTCGAGTGTTTATTTTCTAAGCAACTTTAAATTCTGCTTCATTCATTTCCACACTAAATTTCACATTGGCTTTTAAAGCTCGAAATACTTTTAGAATCGTATTTTTGAAGTTCTTCTATGGTTTCTTCAAGTGCTGATACTGAAGAGAAAACAAACCGACCATTTTGTATCTTTTTTTGTTCTAATACATTTGGTGGTGTTTGCGCTGTTTCTGTGTCTTCAAATTCTAACTCCTCTTGGCAAGAAGCAAAAACAAACACAATCATTATCATTTTGAATATATTATTTTTCATTTTATTTGATATTAAGGTTATGCCTACTTTCAGAATTAGTGTCGCTTTTTCGGCTAAGTCCAACCTAAAGGAAACTTCACCATATCATATACCAACACCCAATGCTATTGTCTTTGTTAGCAATAGCAAAACAGTTGATAGGTGGCTTACAGTGTAAACCACGTTGCCAAAGCACCCCTAAGGGTGTCATTAAAAAAATTATTGTGAAGTGTTAAAATTTGGCGCTTGGGAAGTGTCCCAAATCGGTATAAATTTATAAAAAAAATTAATGCGCCTCTAGCCAGTTGTGTCCAATACCCATGTCAACCGTGAGTGGAACTTGTAGAGAATAGGCTGCTTCCATTTCGGTTTTCACGAGTTGCTTCAAAGCATCTAATTCCGACTTTGGGCATTCGAAAACCAATTCGTCATGGACTTGTAGCAGCATTTGTGCCTTAACGTTTTCTTGTTGCATCTTGTCATAGATGTTAAGCATGGCCAGCTTGATGATATCTGCAGCACTTCCTTGGATGGGCGCATTGATTGCATTGCGCTCGGCGGCACCGCGCACAATGGCATTACGCGAATTGATGTCTTTCAAATAACGACGCCTGCCCAATACCGTAGCCACATAGCCGTGCTCACGTGCAAAGTCGACTTGTTGGCCCATATAGGCTTTTAACTTTGGATAGCTTTCGTAATAGGCATCAATTAGCGCCTTGGACTCCTTGCGACTAAGTGTTGTTTGATTGCTAAGCCCAAAAGCCGATACCCCGTATATGATTCCAAAATTGACCGTTTTGGCCTGGCTTCTTTGCTCACGCGATACCTCATCGAGTGGCACAGCAAACACCTTGGCAGCCGTGGCAGCGTGAATGTCTTCGTTGTTGTTAAAGGCCGCCAGCATACTGGGGTCTTGACTCAGCGAGGCAATGATGCGCAATTCAATTTGTGAATAATCCGCAGCCATCAGCACATGCTCATCGTCTTTGGCCACAAAAGCCTTACGCACCTGCCGACCTCTTGGCGTTCGAATGGGAATGTTTTGCAAATTGGGATGGTTGCTACTCAAGCGCCCTGTGGCAGCAACCGCCTGATTGTACACCGTATGGACACGCTTGGTTTTTTCGTTTACGTCATCTGGCAAAGCAGCTACGTAAGTGTTGTTGAGTTTTTGCACGCTGCGCCATTCCAAAATATCAGAGACTATGGGATGATTTTTGGCAAGTGTAGACAGCACTTCTTCAGCCGTGGAATATTGTCCCGTTTTGGTTTTTTTAGGCTTGTCAACCAGTTTAAGCTTATCGAACAAAATAGGCCCCAATTGCTTGGGCGATGCCAAATTAAAGGTCTCACCGGCTTGTTCAAAAACACGTTGCGCTAAGGCAGTAGCTTCTTGCTGTAAGACGTTGGACATTTCATTCAAATAAGGCACATCAATGCTTATGCCTGCCAACTCCATGGCGGCCAATACCCGAACCAAAGGCAGCTCTACCTTGTCAAGCAAAGCGCGTTGCTCGTTTTTGCCCAGCTCCTTTTCGAAGTGTTCTTTTAGCTGCCAAGTAATGTCGGCGTCCTCGGCAGCGTATTCGGTTTGTTGGTCTATGGGCACATCGCGCATAGAACCTTGACTCTTCCCTTTTTTACCAATCAAATCTGTGATGGGTTTGGGGCGATACCCGAGATAGGTCTCTGCCAATACATCCATATTGTGACGCATATCTGGATTGATAATGTAGTGCGCGAGCATGGTATCAAATAATTTTCCCTTGACCGAAATCCCATGCTGCTGCATCACTTTTAGGTCATATTTGAGGTTTTGCCCTACTTTCTCAATGGCTTCATTTTCGAAAAAAGGTGTTAGGCTCTCAAGAATTGCCTTGCGCATATCGGCATCTTCTGGAATGGGCACATAGTATCCCGTATGGGCTTGCCAGCTAAATGCGACGCCAACGAGCGATGCACTCACAGCGTCTAGCCCTGTGGTTTCCGTATCAAAGCAAACACTTTTTTGTCGTTGCATGGTCTGCAACAACAGCTTGCGCTCCAGTTCGGTTTGCACACATTGGTAGTGGTGTGGCACATTGTCAAGCGATTTGAAAGCAGACAGGTTTTCAATTTGCCCACTGCCGGGTTGATTAAACAAATCAAAGGCAGCAGGAGCCGCTTTGGTCTCGGATTTGGTTACTTCAGGAGTGGCTTCGGCGGGCTTAAAGACTTTGATAAAAGTTTCACTCAAACGTCTGAATTCCAATTCTTGAAACAGTTCACTAACCGCAGGCACATCAGGGTCTGATAGTTTATAGTCGTTAGCATCAAACTGTACAGGCACGTCCAGCATAATACGGGCTAGTTTTTTAGACAACAGCCCAAGCTCTTTATTGGCTTCGATTTTTTCTTTCATTTTGCCTTTGAGATCGGCTGTATTGGCCAGCAACGCTTCCATGCTGCCGTATTGCGCAAGAAATTTTTTGGCGGTTTTATCACCAACACCAGGAAGCCCAGGAATATTGTCAACGGCATCGCCCATCATACCCAAATAATCAATGACTTGTTCGGGATGTGTTATTTCAAACTTTTTTTGCACTTCGGGGATGCCCCAAATTTCAATGCCATTGCCCATGCGCGCAGGGCGATACATAAATATGTTTTCGGACACCAACTGGGCAAAGTCCTTGTCTGGCGTGACCATAAATACCTCAAAAGATTCTTTTTCTGCTTGCTTTGCTAGCGTACCTATGATGTCATCGGCTTCAAAGCCTTCAAGCTCAATGATCGGAATGTGCAGGGCTTTGAGTAGTTGTTGGATATAGGGAACAGCAATCTTAATGGCCTCTGGCGTTTCTGATCGATTGGCTTTATACTCAGAAAAAATAGCGTTTCTAAATTTTGACCCTCCCTTATCAAATGCAACGGCCAGATGATCGGGGCGTTCTTTTTTGATTACATCAAAAAGGGAATTGGTAAAGCCCAATATAGCACTCGTGTCCATGCCTTTGGAATTGATTCTGGGGTTTTTGATAAAAGCGTAATAACCACGGAAAATTAAAGCATAGGCATCTAAAAGGAAAAGGCGGTTTTTGGACATAGTTGTTTTTAAACTGTGTTAAAAATAGAACTTATAAGCCGAAAGGGAAAAAGGAATTTTCAATAATAAAACCTTTAGATAACGTTCATATTCGTTGAGTTGTGGAAAAAATGTATTTTTGAATAATCAAATAATACATCATGTCCAAGTTTGGAGAATTAATTGATGCTAATATTCCCATTCTGTTGAGTTTTTATACCGACTGGAACGATCCTTCTGTGCAAATGCATGCCGTGCTTCGGGATGTAGCAGCTGCCATGGGCGATAATGGGAAAGTAGTAAAAATAGATGTTGACAAAAATCCCAAATTAGCCGAAGCCCTACGTGTCAAAGGACTCCCTACGCTGATGATATACAAATCAGGAGAGATGGTTTGGCGCCAAAGCGGCGAACAAGATGCCAATACACTTATTGGTCTGATGAAAGATTTTGTCTAATCCTGTTGATAAGGCGCTACAGCTTTTCTAAAGACCTTATTGACCTCGGTTACGAGCGCTAAATCTGGCTCTACCATTTGATAACTTTCAACCAATGCTTGGTACCCATTAATTTCATAGGCGATGCTTTCCTTATAATAGGCAAGCTCTTCATTTGGCACTTGACTAAATAGCGCAAGCCTGTTTTGATAGACTTGGGCAATGGCATCAAAAAGCAAACGCCCTGATGCTTCCATTTCTGCATCAAACAATACAGTAACATAAGGTGCCATGGGTGTGTAGTAATCATAGGCCGAATACAAAGGGGCAAAACTCCTTGAACTTTCAATAAACCCTTGAATTAGCGTCTTTGCTACCGCAACGTGTTCGGCGGCTACCGTCGCATCTACAACTGTACGATAGCGTTCCATATCTGTTAGTATGATTTCTGCATAAGCCCGCTGGTTGGCATCTCCAATGGAATTGTAATAGTTTAGTTTGTCACGGTATTTGTCAGCAATTTTTTCAGCCAGAGCACCGGCTTTTTCATTGGCCTCAGCTTGGTAGTAAGTGGCAACGATTGGCGTTAACAGGCTGTAATACCCAAAATATTCCAATGGCATTTTTTCCATGGCTAAGTCCAAAATAGCTATCGCTTTTTCAGGCTTGTTTTCTTTGGTTAATTGTTCTGCCAGACGGGTTAAGTTGCTTCTAAAAGAAATGCTGTTTTTACGTGTTTCTGGGTCGTGGTATATTTGTTCGCTGTCTGCATTTCCCCAATCCCATTTTTGGACAATGTCATACATTTTATCCGCATCAATGCGCCCCATTTGATAAGGATTGATGGGATTTTCGGGTGTTTTTATGGGTACCAACTTATAAACCAGTCCATCCAATTGTAAATAGTCTTTCATCCAGATGTATTCTTGATCATCATAACTTCCCCCGGTATAATATATTGGACGTTTCCAATCGTTGTTATGTAAGATATCTAGCATCATTAAACGGTTTTTGTACAAGCCAGACTTGGGCAAGTCAATGTCGATATAATCCACAATTAAATCAGCATCTTCTGGCTTAACCACACCACTCTCTAATACATTTTCTTTGTTGACCGGCACCCTAATTTTATTCGTGGGATAGTACACCATATTAAGCGTTTGCTCTGGTATTCTAGCTAAATCTACTTCGTACTGTTGTAGCAAATGCTTGTAGCGTGTACGTGGGTTGTCACTGGAAACCCAAGTCATAAAGTCTCCCAAATCCCAACGCACACTGTCGTTTACCGCCTCAAACTTGATGTAATCACGTGTCCCGTAGGCATATTGTTTATGGCTCAGTTGAGACGGAATGGGATTACTTTCGTAAGTTTTGCGCTTTAACTGATCGATATACCAATCGGTCGCCAGCAGTTGCGTATTGATGCTTCGTACATCGGTACGATACCCTTCAATTTCTTGCGCATACCAAATGGCAAAGGTATCGTTGTCTCCAATGGTAAAGATCATGGCGTCTTTGTCTTCGTCAATAGAATCCAAATAGGCTTTTGCTGTTGATTGTGCCGTATATCGATTTGAACGGTCGTGGTCGTCCCAATTTTGAGAGCCCATAAGCACAGGCACTGCCAACAAACAAAGCACAACACTCAAAGGAGCCGCCACACGAGCTGAAACCACTTTTTTCAGGCTGTCGCCAAGGGCTACTACACCAATTCCAATGCACATGGCAAACACATAAAAAGAACCAACAAGCGCGTAGTCACGTTCGCGCGGTTCAAAGACACGTTCGTTGAGATATACCTTTAGTGCTAATCCTGTAAAGAGGAAAAACACAAGCAGCACCCAAAATTGCTTTTTGTCTTGTTGATATAAAAATAAAGCTCCCAGCAAGCCTAAGAACAAGGGCAGCATAAAGTAGGTATTGCGGCCTTTGTTGTTTTTTCCATCTTGGTAGAGGTTGTTTTGTGGCCCTAGCCTGATGCTGTCCAGCCATGATATGCCGCTGATCCAATTGCCATTAAACGGGTCTAGTTCCCCTTTTTCGTCATTTTGTTTGCCGGCAAAATTCCACATAAAATAGCGGAAATACATATAATTTATTTGGAAGTCAAACAGATAAGTTAGGTTGTCTACTAAAGAAGGTTTTTCGATGTCAATATAGGCGCCAAATCGCTGTAAAAACTCGTGATACCCTTTTGCATCAACTTCATTGTTGTTAACTCTTGAAATAAAATCATTTATTAAATTAATAAGCTTTTCTTGGTTTCGGTATTCGGGCTTGATGTCAAAATCAGGTGCGCCGTAATACGTGATGTAGTTTACCGCATTTCCGGAGCTCCACATCCGGGGAAGCAATCCTGTGTGCTTATTATTGGCATTGATGCGTGCATCTTTCCATGCATTGACGATCTCATAACGCCTTTTCTTTAGGTCTTTTTCATATTTGGGCTTGTCGTCTCTGTAGGGATCTTTTTCATCCTGCCCCGCATACATGTCCGTATACATTGGGCCATAGAACAAATGGGTTTCGGGATATTGCTCTAGGTTGTAGTAGGCCAACAATGCCCGCGCATCGGCCGGTGCGTTTTCGTTAATAACGGTATTTGCGTTGGCGCGAATGGGCAGCATAATCCATGAGGAAAATCCGATGAGTATGAAGGCAATACACCACAGTCCTGTGTTGAGCTGAACCCATTTTTTTTGCTGGGTGAAGCGCAAGCCCCAAAAGAAAAAAGCAATGATGGATAAACCGGCAATGATGGTTCCTGAATTAAACGGCAATCCAAATGAATTGACAAAGAAAACCTCAGCATTTCCAAAATAGGCGAGCGTTAGCGGCAGCAGGAGTTTGAAAACAAACAGCAATACGGCAACGGAAACCACATTGGCAATTACAAAAGACTTCCAAGAAAAGGTATAGTTTCTAAAATAATACAACATACCAATGGCAGGTACTGTAAGTAGCCCCATAAAGTGCACACCAAAAGATAGTCCAATAAGGAATGCAATCATCACCAGCCAACGATCGCCACGCGGCGTGTGCATTACTGCTTCCCACCTTAGACCTAGCCAAAACATCACGGAGGTGATAAACATGGCCATGGCATATACTTCTGCTTCAACGGCATTAAACCAAAACGAGTCTGAAAACGCATAGCTCAATGCACCAACTGCCGCTGCGCCCAGCACCAATATTTCATTTGGTCCTTTTGGCTGTTCGTCTTTAATCACAAAGCGTGTAAGGATGCGTGTAAGCGACCAAAACATAAAAAGTATGGTAAAGGCACTGGCCATTACTGACATCATATTTACCCAGAAAGCCACGCTTTCGGGCCCACTGGCAAACGAGGAAAAAAAGGCACCCATCATCTGAAAAAGGGGTGCGCCAGGGGGATGTCCAACTTGAAGTTTTGCCGATGTAGCAATATATTCACTACAATCCCAGTAACTTGCTGTAGGTTCAACCGTTAGGTAGTAGGTAGTAAAGGCGATAAAAAATACAAACCAACCTGTTAACGTATTTTTTTTGGTAAAATTCATAGGTCTCGTAAAGAGCACTAAAGTACAATATCTGCTAAAACTTGACATAAGATTTTTTTAAACTATTGGCGCAACAAAAACTTTGTGCTATTTTTGCCAACCGTTTATGTGTAGTACAACGTTTTAAGTATTGCGTCTGTTATATAAATGGAGTTTGATATATTGGCCTATGGTGTAACTGGCAACACGTCTGATTTTGGTTCAGAAGAGTCTAGGTTCGAGCCCTAGTAGGCCAACAACAAAACCCCGCTCATTTGAGTGGGGTTTTTTATGCAACCTTTCTTTTTGTACAAGTGCTAATGAACTCAAATATTAGCAGGCAAACGACACAATAATTTTGAAGATTTTTGTCAGTGGTATTAAATCCAATTTTATTGCTATATTTGCGTCGTTTAACGGGATAGTGGTAGGGGACATTGTCCTCTTTTTTATTTTATGGATTTTAATAAACGCGTACACGAATTACTCAACGAAGCCTTGGCCGAGCAGCCCACTTTATTTTTAGTGGACATAAGCATCGACCTAGCTTTGCACATCCGTGTTGTACTTGATGGCGACACTGGGGTAACCCTTGAGCAGTGCATGCAAGTGAGTCGCCATATTGAGCACAACTTAGATAGAGAAGAGCACGACTTTTCACTTGAAGTAGGTTCTGCAGGTGCTGCCGCACCGCTGATGCAACCGCGACAGTACAAAAAACACCTAGGCCGTATCTTGAAAATCATCACCAACAGCGATGAAGAGCTAAAAGGAACCCTAACAGCTACAGACGATCAAATGATTGCGCTGCAGTGGAAAGCACGTGAACCAAAACCCGTTGGCAAAGGAAAACACACGGTAACTAAGGACGCTAAAGTGTCCTATACTGAAATTAAAAAAGCAATCGTTCAAATTCAATTTAACAAGTAATATGGAAAATCTCGCCCTTATAGAGTCGTTTTCGGAGTTTAAAGACGAAAAGTTCATCGACCGAGTAACGTTAATGTCAATCCTTGAAGAAGTGTTTCGCAACACCTTGAAAAAGAAATACGGAACAGATGACAATTTTGATATTATTATCAACCCAGACAAAGGGGATTTGGAAATATGGCGTAACCGCATTGTTGTGGAAAATGGCGAAGTAGAAGATCCCAATGAGGAAATAGAACTTTCAGAAGCACAAAAAATTGAGCCCGATTTTGAAGTGGGTGAAGATGTTTCAGAAGAAGTAAAATTAGCCGACCTGGGGAGACGCTCTGTTTTGGCACTACGTCAAAACTTGGTGGCACGTATTCACGAGCACGACAACACCATCATCTACAAGCAATTCATTGACCTTGTTGGTGAAATCTACACAGCGGAGGTACACCACATACGCAACCGCGTAGTGATTCTGCTTGATGATGAAGGAAACGAAATCATTCTGCCTAAAGACCGACAAATTCCATCTGACTTTTATAGAAAAGGAGACAATGTTCGCGGAATTATTGAAAGCGTAGAACTTAAAGGAACCAAACCAAGTATTATTATGTCGCGTACGGCACCAAGGTTCTTGGAAAAATTATTTGAACAAGAGATTCCTGAAGTATTTGATGGCTTGATTACCATCAAAAAGGCCGTTCGCGTCCCTGGAGAAAAAGCCAAAGTGGCTGTTGATTCGTATGACGACCGCATCGATCCAGTTGGTGCTTGTGTGGGCATGAAAGGTTCTCGTATCCACGGCATCGTACGTGAATTGGGAAATGAAAATATTGATGTGATTAACTACACCAACAACACCCAACTTCTAATTACAAGATCTTTAAGTCCCGCTAAAGTCACTTCGGTCAAAATAGATGAAGAGACCAAGCGTGTTGAGGTGATGATGGACCCAAGCGAAGTTTCCAAAGCCATCGGACGTGGAGGATTTAATATCCGCCTTGCCGGGCAACTTACGGGCTACGAAATTGACGTGTACCGTGAGGGCATGGAAGAAGATGTTGAGTTAACTGAGTTTTCTGATGAAATTGAAGCTTGGATTATAGCGGAATTCAAAAAGGCAGGATTAGATACTGCTAAAAGTGTATTAGAAGAGGATGTAGAAGATTTGATAAAACGTACCGATTTGGAAGAAGAAACCATTTCAGATGTGCGAAAAATATTAAGCGCAGAATTTTCTAACGAATAACCAAAGCAAGCAATTTTTTATTTTTGATTGCGCAAAAGATTGTATGGCAGATTTAAAAACAATTCGAATTAACAAAGTACTCCGCGAGCTAAACATCTCGTTGGACCGTGCAGTGGATCACCTATCCGAAAAAGGATTCTCAGTGGAAGCGCGCCCAACAGCCAAAATTTCGCAGCAAGAGTATGAACTTCTTTTAGCTGCATTCCAAACGGATCGCTCTAAAAAAGAAGCTTCTCACGAAGTATTCGAAGAGAAACGCAAAGAAAAAGAAGCCATTCGCGAACAGGCACAAAAAGAAGAAGCGCCCACCCCCGAGCTTTCTAAGCCAACAAACGTAGTCAAGGCACAAGCAAATTTGAGCGGCTTAAAACCCCTAGGTAAAATTGACTTAAACCCAAATCCAAAAAAGCCTGCTGAAGCGCCCAAAGCATCAGCGCCTAAAGAAACAGCACCAACACCAAAAGAAACAGCTGTACTAAAAGCAGAAAAACCCACCGATGCTGATAAACCTACCGCGGTAGATAAACCTGCCGAGGCTGTGCCAACTGCCAACGCTAAAGCGGAAGCACCTGCAAAAACAGCAACGCCTGCAGAACCAACGGCTGAAAACTCTGGAAAGATTGAAACCCAATACAAAAAGTTAAGTGGTTTAAAATCAGCTGGGGATAAAATTGATTTATCAAAATTCAAAAAACCCGCACCAAAGAATCCTGCTGATAGCGATAGCAACAAGCGTCGCAGAAAACGTATTACGAAAGACACAGGTCCTGGAAACCGCAAGCCCAACAATCGCGGCAATAAACAACAGCGACCAGCGGTGGCTAAAGAAGAGCCGACAGAAGAAGAAATCCAAAAGCAAATTCGCGAAACGCTCGAAAAGCTGCAGGGAAAGACTTCCAAGTCAAAAGGAGCTAAGTACCGTCGTGAAAAACGAGACTCCCACCGTCAAAAATCGGAGGAAGTAGAAGCGTTACAAGAAGCGGAAAGCAAAATCCTTAAGGTTACCGAGTTTGTAACTGTGGGAGAAGTGGCAACCATGATGGATATCAGTTCCACACAAATTATATCGGCATGTATGTCGCTAGGTATCATGGTTACCATGAACCAGCGCTTGGATGCAGAAACACTTTCTGTTGTTGCCGAAGAATTTGGTTTTGAAGTGGAATTTGTAACGGCTGACATTGAAGAAGCCGTTGAAGTAGTCGAAGATAAACCCGAGGACTTAAAACACCGCGCACCCATAGTTACGGTTATGGGACACGTTGATCACGGAAAAACATCTCTCTTAGATTATGTGCGAAATGCAAATGTAATTCAAGGAGAGTCTGGGGGTATCACGCAGCACATTGGTGCGTATAGTGTGAAAGTGAAAAACGGACAAACCATTACCTTTTTAGACACACCTGGCCACGAGGCATTTACTGCCATGCGAGCGCGTGGAACACAAGTAACCGACTTGGTTATTATTGTGGTGGCTGCCGATGACGACATTAAACCACAAACCAAAGAGGCCATCAGTCACGCACAAGCGGCTTCGGTTCCCATAGTATTTGCCATTAACAAAATGGACTTGCCAACGGCCAACCCTGATAAAATCAAGGAAAACTTAGCCGGAATGAATTTATTGGTCGAAGATTGGGGTGGAAAAATTCAATCCCAAGACATCTCTGCTAAGACAGGCCAAGGCGTTGAAGAGCTTTTAGAAAAAGTTTTGTTAGAAGCAGAGTTATTGGAGCTAAAAGCAAACCCAAACAAGGCTGCTCAAGGTTCTGTAGTTGAAGCATTTTTAGATAAGGGTAGAGGATATATTTCTACTTTATTGGTACATTCTGGCACATTGCGTATTGGAGACTATATTTTAGCTGGACGTCACAGCGGTAAAGTAAAAGCCATGCAGAATGAGCATGGCATGGAAATTAAAGAAGCTGGTCCGTCTACGCCTGTTTCCATTTTAGGACTTGACGGCGCACCGCAAGCAGGTGACCGCTTCAATATTTATGGCGACGAAAGAGAAGCCAAGCAAATTGCCGCAAAACGCACCCAATTGGTGCGCGAGCAGTCGGTAAGAACGCAACGCCACATTACGCTGGATGAAATTGGAAGACGTATTGCACTGGGTGATTTTAAAGAATTGAATATTATTCTGAAAGGAGACGTAGATGGTTCTGTCGAAGCCTTAACGGACTCGTTCCAAAAGCTTTCTAACGAAGAAATTCAAGTTAACATCATCCACAAAGGCGTTGGCGCCATAACGGAATCAGATGTATTGTTGGCTTCGGCTTCCGATGCGATTGTTATCGGCTTTAATGTACGTCCTATGGGAACGGCACGTCAATTGGCCGAGAAAGAGGAAATCGATATTCGAAGTTACTCCATTATTTACGACGCCATCAATGATCTTAAAGATGCGATGGAAGGCATGCTTTCACCCGAGTTTAAAGAAGAGATCAGGGGTAATGCTGAAATCAGGGAAACCTTTAAAATATCAAAAGTGGGAACCATTGCCGGTTGTATGGTTACAGACGGTAAAATTATCCGCAACTCAGGTATTCGTATTATCCGTGAAGGGGTTGTTGTTTTCACGGGCGAATTGGAATCTCTCAAGCGTTTTAAAGACGATGTGAAAGAGGTTACCAAAGGCTACGATTGTGGACTGCAAATCAAAGGATTTAACGATATCAAAGAAGGCGATGTTGTGGAGTGCTACGAAGAGGTAGCCATCAAAAAAACGCTTAAATAACCTAAGGCTTTAGTACAAAAGCCGAGCGAAATCTCTGTTTCACCTTTTCTAATTCTGCCAAAGCTTCCCGCTCAGTGGCAAAATTCCCTGCGCGTATTTTGTAGTTGGGTGTTTCGTGAATCAGCTGTGCAATCATGTTTGGAAATAAGGTTTCAAACCGTTCTAACGCTGCTGTAGTTTCCTCAAAATTGCCATAAAATACTTGAATGGTAAATTGCTTCTTGGCTGCATTCAAACGGTCTAAGGCTATTTTTTTCTGAAGTAAGCTGTCTAATTTCTGTGGTGCACGTAATTGCGTTTGTGCTTGCTGTCCCATTACGTAGCAACAGTTTATCAAAACACAAAAAATAAAACAGCAAGTTTGTTGGCGCATGTTGTTTTTCTTTGAAGGCAAAAATACACCATATTTGAATTAGTTTTTGTTAAAAAGACGCTAAACATATTTTTCGCATATCATTGATATACAGCTATTTAACATATTATTTAGACAAAATATAAATTAAAACTTTGACAGCTATCTAGTTTTTAAAATGGGGGCTGTGTCGTAATTTTGCTGATAGATTCATTAAAGTGTGAATTAACCAACAACTAACCTCGTATGTTCAAGGACAGCTTTCTAGCTCACCTTCCATTACTGCTCCTAACGCTCTGCTTCAGCTTCGCTGTAAATGCCCAAGAGCCTGATATCCAAAAAGGAAAGTCTTTATTTAACGCGAATTGTGCTGCTTGTCACAAACTCAAAAAACGCGCTGTGGGCCCTGCCTTAGCAGGCGTATCTGCCAAGTATGACAAAGAATGGCTTTACACTTGGATTAAGAATTCGACTGCCATGGTAAAGTCTGGCGATGCCCAAGCGGTTGCCATTTATGAAGAGTACAATGGTTCTGTCATGACCTCGTTTCCACAACTTTCTAACGAGGACATTGATAATATCTTAGCGTACACCGACTACACACCTCCCGCACCAGCTGCTCCTGCCATGACTGCTGCCGCTCCTGCCGAGTCAGGTGGTGGCTTTACAAACGATTTGATCTTAGCGGTGCTGATGTTGGTTTTGGCTGCTTTGGTAACCATGTTGTTTTTGGTCAACAAAACACTAAATAAAATCGCAGCGGCTAACGGCGTTGAAATTATTAAGAAACAAAAAACAAACCGTACACCACTGTGGAAAGCCTATGCGCAAAACCCATTCTTGGTGTTTGTTACGGTTGTATTCCTATTGCTTTCAAGCGCATATGTTGGATACAGCTATCTGATGCAAGTGGGTATCGACCAAGGGTATATGCCCATTCAACCGATTCATTATTCTCACAAAATTCACTCAGGAGACAACCAAATTGAGTGTAAA
>AACY020295465.1_pt1 | contig 16937 bp, 20 predicted proteins | sample 267378 | NCBI WGS metagenome assembly AACY02 (sample SAMN02954345, study PRJNA13694) | marine metagenome | biome: aquatic; feature: ocean; material: water; isolation source: isolated as part of a large dataset composed predominantly from surface... | reverse complement strand
TCCAGGCACGCTCAAGCGGCTCAGTCCAAGACGCATGGGGCTCTGGTAGTGGGCGCCCAAGCGCCTCAGCCGACAACGTAGCCGCTCCAATGGGCAAGGCATCGAAGAGTTGACGATCTGACGGAGTCAGTAACGCCATCGACAACACGGTTGGATCGCCCCAAACCTCTGGGTTAGCTTTATCGGCTTGCGCCTCCGGGCTCAGCAGCAAATTAATAAAGACCCGTGCGCCAGCGCTCGCCTGCGCATTGAATGGAATCGCCAAGAAGTGAGTGTTGCCGATGGTTCCAGACTGATGCACATAGGTCCGTACGGTGGGTGCAAACTCACCAGATTTGATTTTTCGAGAGGCGTCATTTGGATTAAAACTCAGCGCAAAGTCGATCAGGCCATCCGCCCGCCGCGCGAAAGTCGTCAGCCGACCATTGAGGTCAGCGCGGACACGGTCGCGGGGTCGAGCGACGCCACCGGGTTGCCCTCGAGCCAGTGAACCGCTCGGTGCTCAGAAGCACGAAGTGGATCATGACCGCGAGGCCAAACAGGAACACGCCCTGCGCGACGAAGACCCGGCGAGGGTCGAAGACCAGCCAGATCTTATAGAATTTGTCGAGAACTTCCATTGGACTCAGCTCCTCAGCTCAGCATGGAGATGATGGGAAGCGCCTGGTCGAGCGACGCCGTGTAGCCTTCCGGTCCCGGGAACCACGGGCGCCACAGCCACACGAGGAAGTGCGCGACGACCGCCACGCCGGTGAACAGCACGAGGCCCTTCATGTAGATCTCATGAAGTTCCTTGGCTTCCGCGTCGGTCAGGCCCGACATGGAAGGAGAGTCAGCCATAGCATTCGCCTCCGACTGATTGGCCGCTTGGGCCGTGACCGCGCATCACCCGCGCGGCAGGGCTCCCGGAGCCGGGCAGTCCAGTCTCCGGTGATCGGGGCCGCCGGGACGGCGCCCCCGAAGGACGGGGCCGTTCAGCGCATGAAGGCGAACGGCGCGATGGTGTTGGCGGCCTCGCGGGCCTCCCCGAGGATCGACTTCCCGCGGCAGCGGAACGGACGCATCGCCGTCGGCAGAAGGCGGCTGAAGGCCGCGATCGGCAGGCAGACGAGGAAGGTTCCCCACAGCAGCAGCCGGAACTCGAGCCGGTCGCGCTGGCGCAGTTCAAGGAGATCGGGTCTCGCAGTGTCGGCCATGTAATCGGCTCCTCTCTGGCCCCCCTCCCGGGGCCGGCTTCGATCGTCGTCCCCGCCCTTCTCAGGCCGGGGCCGTCTCCAACGCGGCGATCTCCGCCGCGGTCACCCGTTCCGCGCCGCGCCCGCGCGCCATCCGCTCCGCGTCGTCGCGGAGCCGCTTGGCGGCGGAGATGCGCGTGAGGACGGGGTGGCTCTCGACCAGCCGGTCGAGCGCCGCCTTGGCCTCGGCGTCCCAGGGCAGCTCCTCGTGGAGCCGCGAGGGCGTCGCCTCGACCTTGTCCATGTCCGTGCCGAGGGGGAGGATGTGGAAGAGCGCGTCGAACAGCGCGTTGCACACCTCCTGCACGAGGTAGGTCGCCCCGGCGTAGCCCATGAAGGGCGTGCCGGTGTGCCGGCGGATGATCGCGCCGGGGAAGGACGCGGGGATGTACATCCCCCGCCCGCCCGCCTCGGCGAGATACATCCGTTCGTTGTAGGACCCGAACAGCACCAGCGGCGGGTTGGTGTGGATCGCCTCGCGCACCGCGGCGTTGTCGGTCTTGGCGCCCGCGTTCCGCTGGAAGGCGAAATTGCAGGGCAGGCCCATGTCGTCCTCGAGGAAGTGCCGGACGCCGCGGGCGTAGGTCTCGGTCGCCACGATCCCGAAGGAGGCGGTGCCGAAGAAGTCCTGCGTCACCGACCGCCAGAGGTCCCAGAGGGGCTTGATGGTGGTGTGCTTTTCCTTCTCGATGAACGGCTCGGGGTCGAGGTCGAGCATCTCTCCGAGCTTGCGGAGGAACTTCGTGGTCGAGTCGAGCCCGATCGGCGCCTGAAGGTAGGGCCGGTCCAGCGCCTCGCAGAGGCCGCGGCCGAACTCGCGGTAGAGGCAGACATTGGCCTCGGCCTGCGCGAGCCTGTTCACGTCGGCGAGGTGGGAGCCGAGCGGGAAGGTCATGTTGACCTCCGCCCCGATGCCCTCGATCAGCCGGCGGATCTCGGCGAGGTCGGACGGCATGTTGAACGTGCCGTAGATCGGGCCGATGATGTTGACCTTGGGCTTCGCGCCGGGCTTGCGGGCCTTGAGCGGCGGCTGGCGCTTCGGGCCGAACTCGGTCCAGAGCCAGGTCATCGCCCGGTCGGCGCTCTCCCACTGGTCCTCGTCGATGGTGCGCGGCAGGAAGCGCTTGATCGAGGTGCCCTCGGGGGTGACGCCGCCGCCGATCATCTCGGCGATCGAGCCGGTGACGACGACCGAAGGGAGGTCCTTGTCCAGCGTCTCCCAGGCGCGCTTCATCGCGCCCTCGGTGCCCTCGCGGCCGAGCTCCTCCTCCGCGAGGCCGGTCACGACGATCGGCAGCTCATGCGGGGGCAGCGCGTCGGTGTAGTGCAGGACCGAGGTCACCGGCAGGTTCTCGCAGCCCACCGGGCCGTCGATGATCACCTGAAGGCCCTTGATCGCGGTGAAGACGTAGACGGAGCCCCAGTAGCCGCCGGCGCGATCGTGATCGAGAACTAGCATGTCGCGCCTCCCTGCGGCCTGATCTGGTTTCTTTGCGAAACCGAGTACTTGGCTCCGCGAGCCCGATACTCGCCCGCAGGCCGACTCGGCGCTTTGCGCCCGCTCAATTTTGCGGCGATCGCCGCCGGGATAATCGCCGCGCCCGTCATTCGCCGATGGCCTCCTCGGCCGCGCGCGCCTTGGCGAGCTTCTTGGCGTAGATGTGCTTGAACTGCGGGCGGTCGGAGGGCGTGTCCTGCCAGACGCCGGTCGCGTAGCCGGTCCCGACGCCCTCGAAGAAGTCCTTCATCCGGTCGAATCGCGCCTTGTTGCCCATCGCCGCGTTGACGACGGTCGCGAGGCTGCCGGCCCCCGCCGGGCCCATGAGGGGCCGCGCGGAGATCAGGTTGGTGAAGTACAGCGACGGGATCGCCTTCTGCTTGGCGTGCTGGACGACCGGGGTCGTGCCGATGGCGAGGTCGGGCTGGAACTCCTCGACCGCCGCGATGTCCTCCTCGAGCGAGGCGCGGAAGTTCACGCGGACGCCGCGCGCCTCCAGCCACTCGCGGTCGGGGTCGGACCATGTCGTCTTCGGGCAGGCCGAGCCGACATAGCGGACGTCCGCGCCGCTCTCGATCAGGAGGCGGGCCACCAGAAGCTCCGAACCCTCATAGCCCGCGACCGTGATCCGCCCGTCGATGGGCTTCGCCGCCAGCGCGCCCTCGATGGCGGGCAGGATGCGGTTCTTGGCCTCGTCGGCCTTCGCCTGCGGGACGCCGGCGGTCGCGGCGACGGCGTCGAGCCAGGCCGCCGTGCCGTCGCGCCCGACCGGGGCGGAGCCGACCACGGGGCGCCCCGCCCGCTCGAACTCGCGGATCGAGGCGGTGTAGAAGGGATGGATCGCGCCGACCACGGCGCAGTCGAGCGCGGCGTAGAGCTCGCGCCACTCCCGCGTCGGCACGACCGGGCCGGCGGCGAGGCCGAGCGGCTCCAGCATCATGCCGATGCCGACCGGGTCGGCGGGGAACATCTCGCCGAGCAGCGTGACGGTCGGCTTGTCCGCGCGCTGGCGCGGCGCGGCGACCGGGCCCTGTTCGGCCTCGGTGCGGGCGTAGTTCAGCATCGCGCCGGCGAGGACGTCCTTCGCCTCGGCATGGGTCGGCACGCCGAAGCCGGGGACGTCGATGCCGATGATCCGCACGCCGTCGATGTTTTTCGGCAGCAGCTGGAGCGGCACGCCGGAGGCGGTCGGGACGCAGAGATTCGTCACCACCACCGCGTCGTATTTCTCCGGGTCCGCGAGGTCGTGGACGGCGTCGCGCACATCCTCGAACAGCTTGCCGGTGACCAGCGTCTCGGAATTGAAGGGCACGTAGCCGACCGTCCGGCGCGCGCCGTAGAAATGCGAGGTGAAGGTCAGGCCGTAGACGCAGCAGGCCGAGCCGCAGAGCACGGTCGCGGTGCGCTTCATGCGCAGGCCGACGCGCAGCGAGCCGAAGGCCGGGCACATCGACTGCGGCTTGTCGTGCGGGCCCTGCGGATAGTCCTGCGCGTAGCGGTCGAGGACCTCGGACTTGCCTGCGGCCTCGGCGGCCGCGCGCATCTGGTCGGCGCCGGCGTGGCAGCCGCCGCCGGTCGCCTCCGCCGCCGCGCCGGTCAGGGGCGCGTCGGGCGCGGCCGCCGTCTCGGGCGTCGGATTGTCCACGGGGGCGTCCGCGGCGGCGTCGTAGACCACCTCGGAGCCGCTCTCTGGAATATGCCGGTCGTCCATCTCGGGCCTCACGCGTCGTCGTAGACGACTTCGAGGGAGGGCTTCTCGGCGTAGTCCGCGCCCCGCATGTCGGCCTGGGTCGCGGGCTCCAGCACGAAGCCGGCCCCGGTGTCCTTGCCGTCGAAGAGGCCGAGCAGCCCGTCCTGGTCGAGCGGCTTCGGGCGCATCGGCGGCGCTTCGGCCACCTGCTCCGCCAGCCCCTCGAACAGCGCGCCCCAGGGGCCGTCGGGCCGCCCGACGATCTCGTAATTCGCCGATTTCTTGCGCAGGTCGTCGTCGGCCGGGATCGAGGCGAGGACGGGGATGCCGACGCTCTCGGCGAAGGCCTGCGCCTCGCCGGAATGGTCATCCTTGTTCACCACGAGGCCCGCGACGCCGACATTGCCGCCGAGCTTGCGGAAATACTCGACCGCCGAGCAGACATTGTTGGCGACGTAGAGGGACTGCAGGTCGTTGGAGCCGACCACGATCACCTTCTGCGCCATGTCGCGGGCGATCGGCAGGCCGAAGCCGCCGCAGACCACGTCGCCGAGGAAGTCGAGCAGGACGAAGTCGAAATCCCAGTCGTGGAAGCCGAGCTTCTCCAGCGTCTCGAAGCCGTGGATGATGCCGCGCCCGCCGCAGCCGCGGCCCACTTCCGGGCCGCCGAGCTCCATCGCGAACACGCCGTCGCGCTTGAAGCAGACGTCGCCGACCTGAAGCTCCTCGCCGGCGAGTTTCTTCTTGGTCGAGGTCTCGATGATCGTTGGGCAGGCCTTGCCGCCGAAGAGCAGCGAGGTGGTGTCCGATTTCGGGTCGCAGCCGATCAGCAGCACGCGCTTGCCCTGCTGGGCCATCATGTAGCTGAGGTTCGCCAGCGTGAACGACTTGCCGATGCCGCCCTTGCCGTAGATCGCGATGATCTGCGTCTTCTTGGTCGGCTCGGCGACGGGAAAGTCCTCGACCTCCTCATGCGCCTCGTCGCGCAGCGAGCGGTCGTAGTCCTTGAGGTTGGGCGGCGGAGTTCCGTCAGGGCTCATGCGGCCGTCCTCCAGTTCAGGATCATCTTCAGGCAGGTCGGGTCGCCGAAGGCGGTGCGATACGCCTCGTCGACATGGGCGGGATCGGCGTGATGGGTGATCAGGCCGTCGAGATGGAGGAAGCCCTCCTCGATCAGCGCCCGCGTCGCGGCGAGATCGTCGGGCTGCCACTCGGCCGCCACCCGCAGCCGCGCCTCCTTCATGAAGGCGGGCGGGAAGGCGAAGCTGAGCGGCTGCTCGTAGAAGCCGGCGAGCACCACCTCGCCGCCCCGGCCGAGCCGCCCGATCAGCGTGTCGAGCAGCTTCGGGTCGCCCGAGACGTCGTAGATCGCGCGATAGTCGCGGCGGTCGTCATTGTCGGGATGCACGACGGCGTAGCCCTCGGCCCCGCCCTGGCGGAGCGGGTTGGTCTCCCAGACCACCGGATGCGCGCCGACGGCGACGGCGATCCGCGCCAGCAGCCGGCCGAGCACGCCATGGCCGATGATGAGGTCCGGGTTGGTCCCGTCGCCCGCGGCGATGGCGTGGCGGGCGGTGGCGGCGAGCGCGATCAGCGCGCCCTGCTCGCCGAGATGGCTGTCGATGGGAATCGCGCGGCGGCTCTCGAGCACGATCCGGCTGGCGGCGCCGCCGAACAGGCCCCGGACCTCGCCATAGCAGCGGGCGCCGGGCACGAAGACCGTGTCGCCCACCTTCTTGTCGGCGCCCGGCAGCGCCTCGACGACGCGGCCGACCGACTCGTAGCCGGGGACCAGCGGGTAGCCCATGCCGGGGAAGTTCGGCATCCGCCCGGTCCAGAGCAGGCGCTCGGTCCCGGTGCTGACGCCGGAGTAGTCGATCTCAACCACGATGTCGCCGTCCTTCGGCGCATCGAGGGCGAGGCGCTGGAGGGCCAGCGTCTCGGGTTTCTCCATCACGACCGCGAGGGTGTCCATTCCGGGCCTCCGCTCCTTGGGGCGCGCGTCGCCGAGTCGGCCCGGCGCGTCGCCTCTGTTCTGTCCGTCATCGTAAGCTGACGACCTCAGGTGTCAATGGGTGTTTACACCGCAAGACGCGTTCCGCCGTCAGGCGCGCGCGACGAGCATCCGCACCAGCATCGGCCGCGCGGTGCGCGCCTCGCGGATCTCGCTGAAGCCGGCCTTCTCGAGCAGCGCGCTCAACTCCCCGGCCGTCCGCGGCTTTCCGGAGCCCATCGCCAGCAGATAGAAGCCGAAATACGCGTCCCCGACCGGCTCGGCGCCCTTCGTGCCCGCCATGGTCTCGGCCACCACCAGAGTCGCGCCGGCGGGCATCTGCGCCCGCAGATGCGCGAGCATGCGCGAGACCGGCTCGTCGTCATGGTCGAAGCAGACGCGGATCAGCGTGTAGACGTCGCCCTCGGGGATCGGGTCGGCGAAGAAGTCGCCGCCATGGGCTTCGGCCCGCTCCGCGATGCCGTCCTCCCCGAAGCGCTCGGCGGCGAGCGCCGCGACGCCGGGCAGGTCGAACACGCGGAAGCGGAGCTTGCGGGCCTTCGGCGCGAGCGCGCGCACGAACTGCCCCTCACCCCCGCCGACGTCCACCAGCGTCTCGTGGCGCGCGAAGGGATAGGCCGCGATCACGTCGTCCACGAAGGTCCGCTGGGAGGCGGCCATCAGGGCGGAGTAGTCCGCCACCTTCTCGGGCGTCAGCTCTCCGGCCGCGGGGTTGCGCGAATAGGCCCAGTAGGCGCCGATCCGCCCGCCGCGCTCCTTCAGGAGCGCCACCGGGTCGCGCAGGTCGTCGTAGAGCGCCGCGTGGTGCTCGACCATCTCGGCGACGCCGGGCGCGCCGAGCATCGCCGCGCCGAGATCGCCGAGGCCCCAGCCGCCGTGATCGAACCGCTCGGTCAGCCGCAGAGTCGCCGCCGCCCGCGCCAGCCGCTCGGCCGACTCCTCCGGCAGCCCGAGCCGCGCGGCGAGCGCCGGCGTCTCCAGCGGCCCGTCGGCGAGCGCGCGGAACAGGTCGAGCTTCACGCAGGCGAACAGCACCTGGGAGTAGACGAAACCCGCCGTGACGTCGAACAGCGCGCGGGCGTTCCTCAGCGAGGTCCGCCGCGTCGGCGGGAACAGCGCCGCCCAGCGCTGGAAGCGGGGGTCGGAGAGGCGGGCGTTGCGGAAGGCCCGCCACCGGTCGCGCAGCGACGGCCGGCCCCGCTCCTGCGCCTCGGGCGCGACGGGGGGCGATCCGTCCATGGGGTCTCTCCTTCGTTCAGGCGACGTGCGCCGCCAGCGATTTCGGCGCGAGGCGCTTGGCCTGAAGCCGCACGAGGTCGGCCAGCGCGCCCGCGCCCGGACAGGGCGGGATCGCCGCGGCGGCCGCCTCGATCAGCCCCTCCAGCTTCGCGACCGCGCCCGCCGCGCCCAGCGCCGCCACGGCGTTCGGGCGGGCGTGGGCGGCGTCCTGCCGGCAGGGCTTGCCGATGTCCTGTTCGCTCGCGAAGGCGTCGGCGAGGTCGTCGGCCACCTGATAGGCCTCGCCGAGCTTCTCGCCGAGCGCGCGCCAGGGACCGGGGTCGCGCCCCGCCGCGATGGCGCCGCCGGTCGCGGCCGCCACGAACAGCGCGCCCGTCTTGGCGCGGTGATACTCGGCGAGGTCGATGGCCGGCTCGCTCTCCCAGCCCTGCCCCGCCGTGATGCCCCGCGGCATGCCCACGGCCTTCGCGATCACCAGCGACAGCGCGGCCGAGGCCGCCGGGTCCACCGGCGCGGCCCGCGCCACGGTCTCGAAGGCCGCCACGATCAGCGCGTCGCCCGCCAGCAGCGCCGTCGGCGCGTCGAAGGCCGCGTGCACCGAGGGGCGCCCGCGCCGGGTCGGCGCGTCGTCGAAGACCGGCATGTCGTCATGGACCAGCGAGGCGCAGTGGAGCATCTCCAGCGCCGCCGCCGCCGCGTCGCTCAGGGTCGGCGCGGGGTCGCCGTTGGCGCCGGCCACCGCCAGCAGCAGCTTCGGGCGCACCCGCCCGCCCCCGGGGAAAATCGCGTGCCGCATGGCCGCCGCCAGCCGCGGCGGCGCCCCCGGCCCTTCGGCCCGGGCGAGCGCGGCTTCGAGGGCGAGTTCGACGCGGCTTGCGGTTTCCATGGCTTGCCCCGATTTGTTGTCACTTCCTCGTGTCGATGATACTGTCAATCATACTGGACAGTCCAGCGATTCCCTGTCGCTTTCTCAGATCGGAGCGCCCCCATGCTCGACGCGGGAACCGGACGCGGCGCCGAGCGCGCGGTGGTCGTAGGCGCCGGAATCGGCGGGCTTTCCGCCGCCGCCGCGCTCGCCGCGAAGGGCGTCGAGACCGTGGTGCTGGAGCGCCGCCCGACCCCCGGCGGCAAAATGCGGCAGGTCTCGGTCGGCGGCGCGACGCTCGACGCGGGCCCCACCGTCTTCACGATGCGCTGGGTGTTCGACGGGCTGTTCGAGGGCGCCGGCGCCGCCTTCGACGACTACGTGACGCTGACGCGCGTCGACCGCCTCGCCCGTCACGGCTGGACCGACGGCGCCCGCTTCGACCTGCACGCCGACGAGGAGACCTCCGTCGCCGCCGTCGGGGACTTCGCCGGCGCGGCCGAGGCCGAGCGCTTCCGCCGCTTCCGCCGCGCCGCGCGCGACATCTACCGGACGCTCAAGCAGGCCTACATCGCCGACCAGAAGCCGAACCCGCTGTCGCTCGTCGGCCGGGTGGGTCTCGGGCGGCTCGGGGCGCTCTGGCGCACCCGCCCCTTCCAGACCATGGCGCAGGCGCTGGCGTCCGAGCTGCACGACCCGAAGCTCCGCCAGCTCTTCGGCCGCTACGCCACCTATTGCGGCTCCTCGCCCTACGCCGCCCCCGCCACCCTGATGCTGGTCGCCCATGTCGAGCTGGAGGGCGTCTGGCTGGTGGAGGGCGGGATGCACCAGGTCGCCCGCGGGGTGGAGCGCCTCGCCCGCGCGCGCGGCGCGGAGTTCCGCTACGACGCGCATGTGGCGGAGATCCTGACCGAGGGCGGCCGCGTCTCGGGCGTCCGGCTCGAAGGCGGCGAGACCATCCCGGCGCAGACCGTGATCTGCAACGGCGACGTCCACGCGCTCGCCTCGGGCCTCTTCGGCGAGGGCGTGCGCAGCGCCGTCCCGCCCGTCCCCCGCGCGGCCCGCTCGATCTCGGCGGTGGTCTGGTCGATGAACGCCGCGCCGCAGGGCTTCCCGCTGATCCGCCACACCGTCTTCTTCGACGCCGGCGACTACCGCCGCGAATTCGACGCCCTGTTCCGCGACCGCCGCACCCCCGACGCGCCGACGGCCTATGTCTGCGCGCAGGACCGCGGCGAGGACGCGACGGGAGGCCCCGGCCCCGAGCGGCTGCACATCCACGTCAACGCCCCCGCCGACGGGGACGTGGGCGCCCCCGACGACGAGGAGATCGCGAGATGCGCGACCAGGAGCTTCGAGCTGATGCGCCGCTGCGGGCTGGAGGTGACGGCGCCGGAGGGGGCCAGCCTGCTGACGACCCCGCGGGACTTCGAGGCGCTGTTCCCGGCGACGGGGGGCGCCCTCTACGGGCGGGCGACCCACGGGGCGATGGGGGCCTTCGCGCGTCCGGCGGCGACGACGAGGGTTCCGGGGCTCTTCGTGGCGGGGGGCTCGGCGCATCCGGGAGCGGGGGTGCCGATGGCGGCGATGTCGGGGCGGCTCGCGGCGGACGCGGCCTTCTCGGCGATCGCTTTGACGAAGCGGTCCCGCCCGGCGGCTATCTCTGGTGGTATGTCGACGCGGTCTCGGACGACGGACGCCACGCGCTGACGCTGCTGGCCTTCGTCGGCTCGGTGTTCTCGCCCTACTACGCCTGGGCGGGCCGGACCGACCCGGAGAACCACCTCTGCCTCAACGTGTGCCTCTACGGCCCGAAGGCGCGCTGGGCGATGACCGAGCGCCCCGCCTGGACCGGCGAACGCACGGCCGACAGCTTCCGCATCGGGCCGAGCCGGATCTGGCGCGACGGCGACGCCTACCATGTCGAGATCGCGGAGCGCTCCGTCCCGCATCTCTCGAAGATCCGCGGCCGCGTCACGATCCGCCCCGAGGGGATCAACACGCGCATGTTCGACCTCGACGCGCCGAAGCGCCACCAATGGCGGCCCATCGCGCCGTCCGCCCGCGTCGAGGTGGATCTCGCCCAGCCGGAGCAGAAGTGGACGGGCCACGCCTATCTCGATTCGAACCGCGGGGCCGAGCCGCTGGAGGTCGGCTTCCCCCGCTGGGACTGGTCGCGCACCGCGCTCCGCGACGGCTGCGCCGTGCTCTACGACATCACCCGCCGCGACGGCACGGATCTCTCCATGGCGCTGCGGTTCGGCAAGGACGGATCGGTGCGGGAGGAAGAGGCCCCGCCGCGCCTCGACCTCCCCCGGACGCTCTGGCGGGTGACCCGGCGCGTCCAGGCGGACAAGGGCGCGGAGCCGAAAGAGGTCCGCCGTCTCGAAGACGCGCCCTTTTACGCCCGCGCGGAACTCCGCACCCGCCTCTTCGGCGAGGACGCGACGGCCGTGCACGAGACCGTCGACGGCGACCGCTTCGCCGCACGCTGGGTCAAGCTGCTTCTGCCCTTCCGCATGCCGCGCGCCGCGTTCTTCTAGTCGTCCGGCTCAGACGAAAACGCTCGGTTCGGCGCCGGAGGGGACATCCGGGCGCGTAGCGGCGCCTTGGCGCGATCCAGGCTGCTCGCACGGATCGCCGGACCCGCTGAGAGCGCACCGAACGGCCGCTCCGTCCGGCGCAAGGGACAGCGCGCCGGCCCGCGCTTCGCGACGAAGGGACGCGCGCCTCGGATCCGGCGGGTCGCGAACCTCGCCCGGCTCAGAACAGCCCTTCCACCGAGCCCCGTTCCGAATAGACCCGCACCCCGGTCGCCCGGGCGAGATCGTCAAGCGTCAGCACCCGGTCGGCGCGGACGCGCCGCGCGGGCTCCGCGGCCTCGACGGGATTCCGCGGCGGCGTCGCCACGAAATCGAACTCGAGCACGCCGGCCGCGTCCGGCCCGCGCGGACGCAGCTCCGGCGCGCTCCATCCCGTCGTCTCGGTGACCCCGCGCGCCACGAGCACGAGCCCCTCCACGACGCGGCCGATCTCGATGTCGCGAACCTCCTCGACCATGCGCGCCTGCGGCTGCGGCGCGACGCCGATCGTCGCCTCCGCCGCCGGCTCCGGCGCGTCGCCGCCGCAGCCCGACAGCAGCAGCGCCGCGGCGACCGCGCGCGCCGCCCATGCTGGACCGCGCCGCCGCGCGCGCCTAAGTGCGGTCTCGTTGGAGGAGAGACCGATGAGCGACCGGCCGAGTTTCGAGGACATCGAGAGCGACATGGGCTTCCTTGACGATTGGGAGGATCGCTACCGCTATGTGATCGACCTCGGCAAGTCCCTGCCGCCCATGGACGAGGCGCTGAAGACCCCGGCGACCAAGGTGGACGGCTGCGCCAGCCAGGTCTGGCTGCACCCGAACCGCGCGGACGGCCGCATCGATTTCGACGGCGACAGCGACGCGATGATCGTGAAGGGCCTGATCGCGGTGCTGCGCTCGCTCTACGGGCGGCGGACGCCGCAGGAGATCCTCGCCATCGACGCGCAGGCCTCGCTCGGAAAGCTCGGGCTCGACCAGGCGCTCTCCGCGCAGCGCTCCAACGGGCTCCGCGCGATGGTGGCCCGCCTTCGCGACATCGCCGCGTCCGACGCCTGAAGCGTCGCGCCCGGGCTTGACCGCCGCGCTCCGCCCGCGCTCTCTCGGCGCGACGCTGCGGCGCCGCATCCCGCGGGCCGCGCTGCGGGACGGGCCATGAACCTTCTCTCCGAACTCCTCTCGACACGCGACTGGCTGCTGGCGGACGGCGCCACCGGGACCACCCTCTTCAACGCCGGACTGCCGACGGGCGAGGCGCCGGAGCTCTGGAATTTCGACAACCCCGACGCGATCCGCGCGCTGCATGACGGCTTCATCGAGGCGGGCTCGGACATCATCCTGACCAACAGCTTCGGCGGCACGCGCGCGCGGCTGAAGCTGCACGACGCGCAGGACCGCTGCCTCGAGATCAACCGCCGCGCCGCCGAGATCGCCCGCGAGCGCGCCGACCGGGCCGGACGCCCGGTGGTGGTGGCGGGCTCGATGGGGCCGACCGGCGAGATCCTCGAGCCCGTCGGCGCCCTCTCCCACGCCGACGCGGTCGCGATGTTCGAGGAGCAGGGCCGCGGCCTGCTCGACGGCGGGGCCGACGTGCTCTGGGCCGAGACGCTGTCCTCGGAGGAGGAGCTGCAGGCCGCGGACGAGGCGGCGGACCGGCTCGGCGCCCCCTTCGTCGCGACGCTCTCCTTCGACACGGCGGGCCGGACGATGATGGGCGTGACCTCGACGCGCTTCGCGGGCCTCGCCCCCGCCCTGCCCGACCGCCCGATCGCCTTCGGCGCCAATTGCGGCGTCGGCGCCTCCGACCTCGTGCGCACCGTGCTCGGCCTGACCGAGGCCGCGCCGGACGCGGTGGTCGTCGCCAAGGCCAACGCCGGCATCCCGAAATACGTCGACGGGGCCATCGTCTACGACGGCACGCCGGAGCTGATGGCCGACTACGCCCGCCTCGCCCGCGACGCCGGCGCGCGGATCATCGGCGGCTGCTGCGGCACCACGGCCGACAAGCTCGCCGCGATGAAGGCGGCGCTCGACGCCCATGTCCCCGGCGCCCGCCCGACGCTCGCCGACCTCGAGGCCCGCCTCGGCGGCTTCTCCTCCGCGACGGACGGGACGGGCGATTCGGGCGAACCCGGCCCACAGCGCGCGCGGAAGGGCCGCCGCCGCGGCTGAACCTTGCACACGGCGCCGCCTTCGTGAGCGGTTTCTTCACCTCTCGCCGGCAGAATGGGCCCCGCCGAAACCGTCGCGCGCGCGTCTGTCGGAAAGCGAAGGCGCGAAGTCGCAAATCCGCAGCCGTCCGGCGTCGAATGGGCGCAGGAAGACGTGAGCGACAGTGAGGCGGGGCCGAGCGCCCCCGGGGCGGAGCGTGAGCGGATGGCCGAAGAAGACGACGACATCGTCCTCAGCGAACTCGACGACGAGGAACTCGTCGCGCAGATGCATGACGACCTCTATGACGGCCTCAAAGACGAGATCATCGAGGGAACCAACATCCTGCTCGAGCGCGGCTGGGCGCCCTACGACGTTCTGACCACCGCGCTGGTCGGCGGCATGAAGGTGGTCGGCGACGACTTCCGCGACGGCATCCTGTTCGTGCCGGAGGTGCTGCTGGCCGCGAACGCCATGAAGGCCGGCATGGCGATCCTGAAGCCGCTGCTGGCCGAGACCGGCGCGCCGAAGCAGGGCAAGATGGTCATCGGAACCGTCAAGGGCGACATCCACGACATCGGCAAGAACCTCGTCGCGATGATGATGGAGGGCGCCGGCTTCGAAGTCGTCGACATCGGCATCAACAACCCGGTCGAGAACTACCTCGAGGCGATCGCGCGCGAGGAGGCCGACATCCTCGGCATGTCCGCGCTGCTGACCACGACGATGCCCTACATGAAGGTCGTCATCGACGCGATGGTCGAGAAGGGCATCCGCGACGACTACGTCGTGCTCGTCGGCGGCGCGCCGCTGAACGAGGAGTTCGGGAAGGCGATCGGCGCCGACGCCTATTGCCGCGACGCGGCCGTCGCGGTCGAGACCGCCAAGAGCTTCCTCGCCCGCAAGCACAACCAGATGGCGGTCTCCGCCTGAGCCATGACGGGGGCGCGCCCATGACCGGCGAGGGCGCGTCCCCTCCCCTCGACGACGCGACGCTGACCGAGCGCGGCCTGTTCGCCCCGCCGCCGGACGCGCCGGCCCTCGACCGGGTGATGCTGATCGCCTGTGGCGCGCTCGCGCGCGAAATCCTGGCCCTCAAGCGTCTCAACGCCTGGGGCCACATGGACCTCGAATGCCTGCCCGCGAAGCTGCACAACGCGCCCGACCGCATCCCGGCCGCGGTCCGCGCGAAGGCGCGCGCCGCGCGGGCGCGGGGCTACGGCCGCATCTTCGTGGTCTACGCCGATTGCGGCACCGGCGGCATGCTTGACGCGGTCTGCGCCGAGGAGGGGATCGAGCGCGTGCCCGGCCCCCATTGCTACGCCTTCTTCGACGGGCTCGACGCATTCGAATCCCGCGCGGAAGCCGAGATCGGCGCCTTCTACCTCACCGATTTCCTCGCCCGGCAGTTCGACGTGCTGGTCTGGCGCGGACTGGGACTGCATGCGCATCCGGAGTTGCGCGACATGCTGTTCGGCCATTACGACCGCGTCGTGTATCTGGCGCAGACGGAGGACGCGGCGCTGGACGCCGTCGCGCGCGACGCGGCGGCGCGGCTCGGCCTCGCCTATGAGCGCCGCTTCACGGGCTACGGCGATCTCGCGGGCGCGCTGGCGCGCGTCGCCGGCTGAGCCCTGGCGGCCGCGGAGAGGGACGGGATGCCCGGCGAGGTCTATTTCTACCATCTCAGGCGGCGCACGCTGGACTCGCTCGCGCCCGATCTCCTCGAAAAGTCGCTCGAACGCGGGTGGCGGGTCACGCTGCGCGCAGGGGGGGCCGAGCGCCTCGCCGCGCTCGACGCCTGGCTCTGGACCTATCGCGACGACAGCTTCCTGCCCCATGGCGGCGCGGGAGACCCCCATCCCGACCGCCAGCCGGTCTATCTGACCGCGGGCGACGAGACCCCGAACGATCCCCACGCCCTGATGTTGATCGACGGCGCCGAAGCGAACGAGACCGAGATCCGCCGCCTCGAACGCGTCATGACGCTCTTCGACGGACAGGACGAGGCCGCCGTGCAGGCCGCCCGCGGCTTCTGGCGCCGCGTCGTCGCCGCCGGCGCGGCCGCGCAGTACTGGGCCGAGGGGCCCGACGGTCGGTTCGCGAAGAAGGCCGAGAGCGCCGCGCGCACGGCCTGACCAGCGCGTCGGGGAACAGAGGACCGGCGCGGTCCGTGACGCGGGACGCCGACGTCGCGGGCGGCGCGCGCCGACCCGACGGTCAGGCCCGCCGCCCGCCGGCCTGTTCGAAGCGGGTCTCCACCGGCGCCCCGCTGCGGTCGTAACCCTGAAGGCGCGCCCGCGCCGCGGCGATCTCGTGAACCCGCGCCCGCCCCGCGGCCGCGCCGTCCAGCGCCGCGCGCAGCAGATCGACGTTGCGCGCCGCCTCCGCGCGCAGCAGCGCGAGCGAGTCGGCGCAGCCCTCCAGCGCCTCGGCGTCGAGCGCCGAAAGCGCCTCCGTCCGACGCTCCCGCGCGGCCGCCGCGGCGGCCAGCGCCTCGTAGCGCCCGGCGAGCAGGTGGCCGCGTTCCGAGGCCAGGGCGGCCGAGAGCGCGTCGATGGCCTGCCGCGCGCGCGCGCTCACGGCCCGTCTCCGCCGCGCAGCATCGCCTCGACCAGCCGCTCGGCGAGGCCGATCCCGCCCTGCTCGGCCAGCGACTCGGCCTGAGCGCGCACCAGTTCCTGCGAGAACGCGGCCTCGCCCGCGCCGCCGTCGAAGCCGGGCGTCGTCTTGCCCGCGCCCGCGTGCTTGAGCATCTCCGCGAGGAACACCGCCTCGAAGGCGGTCGCGGCGCGGCGCAGCGCCTCCTCGCGCTCGGCGTCGCGGGACTCGGGCGCGCCGGCCTCGCGGGCGGGCGCTGCGGTCGGGCGGAGCGATGAGACGTCCATGGCGGTTCTCCGGGCCGGATCGGCTCGCGCGCAAGCGTCGCGCGCGGCGGTAAAGGATCGGTAAGGGCGTGGGCGCAAAGTCCGCCGCACGCGATGGTGGAGAACCCCCATGTCGATCCTGTCCGCTCTCCTGGCGCCGTTCGGGCGCGCCGCCGCGCCAGGCGAGGCCGGCGCGGCCGCCGCCGCGCGGGTCGCCGTCACCGCGCGCGCCGACGCAGGCGCCGCTCCGGAGCGGGACTTCCAGTCCGAAATGGCCGCGTCCGCCGAGCCGGCCGCCGACGCGTCGCCCCCAACGGTTTCGGCGCCGTCGCCTCGAGTTGCGGAGGATGCGCCAGCCGCAGCGGGGGCCGAGCGTCCGGCGCGACCCGTCGCCGGGCGGGAACAGGCGCCCCGGCGGGAGGGCGCGCCACGACCCGAAGCGACGACGCTGGTCCTGACGCCTGACATGGACGGCGCGGCCCCCGAGGCGGCCTCGACGCCTGCGCGCCAGCGCGGCGCAGACGAACGCGCCGATTTCGCCGGGGAAGCCGCCGACGTTCCGCGTCCCGACGCCGCGCCCGCCGCCGCCGCGGCCCCGGCGCCGCCAGGCGCCGATCCCGCCGCGCCCGACGCCGTCGTCTCGGAGGGCCCGGCCGCCGCGCCCGACGCGGTCGTCTCGGAGGGCCCGGCCGCCGCGCCGCGCGGCGCGGCGCGCTCGCCCGGCGAAGACGCGCCGCTCTCCCCGGCCCGCCCGACGGACCGGATCCGCGCCGTCGCGGCCGCCGAGACGTCGGACG
>AACY020347495.1_pt1 | contig 17125 bp, 11 predicted proteins | sample 267378 | NCBI WGS metagenome assembly AACY02 (sample SAMN02954345, study PRJNA13694) | marine metagenome | biome: aquatic; feature: ocean; material: water; isolation source: isolated as part of a large dataset composed predominantly from surface... | reverse complement strand
GGCAAAATGCAAACAAAATTGGTATGACCAATTAACCTTTTGTGTTTGCCTCTTCAAAAATTTTACATTTTACCTGTGAATAACATCACGCTTTGGCAAACTCTGCTTCACGGCGAACACGATTTGTATGTTACAAAGCGTGACTTTAGTGAGTCATCATTTAAGCAAGTCTTAATGTAAATTTTGATTGGTTTGATCTGCGCCTCGGCGCTGTAGGAGAGACCTATGTTGCAAGTTCGCGTTTGTTTATCGGGTTTGGGAGTAAGGTTATGAAAGACTCACATGCTAACGCTCCACAGACATCATCAAATGGCTATGAGCCTGTGCAGGTTTCTTCGCATTTTAGTTGTTATCACCAAGCCGAAATCTACGGCAAAAGCAAAGTGGTTAAGGCGCCTTGGCAATCCTTTGGTTTAGCGGTATTTGCGGGTGCCTTTATTGCTTTAGCCTTTGTGTTTTACCTGACCGTCACCACGGGCGCGGGCGATAGTGCATGGGGCTTAGTACGTCTTGTGGGCGGTATCGCCTTTAGCTTAGGGTTAATTTTGGTCGTGATTTGCGGCGGCGAGTTGTTCACTAGTTCAGTCTTAAGCAGTGTGGCTTGGGCGCAAAAACAAGTGACTACCAGTGAGTTACTCAAATGCTGGACGCGAGTTTACCTAGGCAACTTTGTCGGCGCCATGTTAATGGTCGGCTTGATTATGGCGGCGGGCTTATATGAGCTTGATGGCGGAAATTGGGGACTAAATGCTTTAAAGGTCTCACAACATAAGCTGCACCATACATGGATTCAAGCATTTAGCTTAGGTATTTTATGTAATATGCTGGTATGTCTTGGTATTTGGATGACCTTCGCCAGCCGAGAATCGCTAACCAAAGCCATTTTATTGATCCTACCTGTAGCCATGTTTGTTAGTAGCGGTTTTGAGCACAGCATTGCAAACCTGTTTATGGTGCCGTTTGGGATAACAATTCAAGCTGTGGCAAGTCCGGAGTTTTTTGCTTCTTTAGGTATTACCCAAGAACAATTTGCTGATTTAACGGTAACAAATTTTGTATTCAATAACTTAATTCCTGTGACCTTAGGCAACATCGTCGGCGGCGGCGTGATTGTTGGCCTCGGCTATTGGTGGATTGAGCAAGGACAACTTGCCTTACCCGATCCACAAAAATCCCATCAGGCTCATTTTTTCGCGTCACCATTGCATACTGAAAAGGCGAAAAATAGCCAAGAGACTAAGTCATTAAGGGACTAAGTAATTAAGAGAAAGTAATCAAGAGAGTAAGGCACTTAGGTTTGTGAGGCTCTCTTTGAGTGATATTTGCCTTAGGCTCATAAAAAATGCCCAGTATTACTGGGCATTTTTTTGTTTTTTCACCGCAAAGGCTTTTTTATGCAGATTACTTGTTTGTGATAGATGTGACCATTTTGCATATTCATGCAAGTGAATGAAGATTTTATATACTGATTTACAGCGCTTTAGTTTATAGTGCGGCCTTTTCCGTTTGACATAAAATGGCGCATCTATGACGACTCCACCTTCGACGAATCAGCCAACAGAAGCCGCTCAGACTGCTCCGGCATCATCCGCTTCACACACTCCCTCACCATTTCAAATGCCCGATACCTTAGTGATCATCTTTTTTGTGGCATTGCTTGCGGGATTAATGACTTACTTTATCCCCATCGGGTCGTTTCAAACCCAAGAGGTGCATTATCTGGCTGATGGTGTCGATAAAGCGCGGACGGTGGTCGACCCTACTTCTTTTGCCTATCAATTGGATGCTGCGGGCGAGCCTAAATTGCAACCTGTGGCATTGTTTAAAGGCGAGGGCGGGGTTGGCTTTTTTAACTTCGCCTTTGAGGGCCTAACTTCAGGATCTAAATGGGGCAGTGCGATTGGCGTGATCATGTTTATGCTGGTGATTGGCGGCTCCTTTGGAGTGGTGATGGCCACAGGCACCATAGATAACGGCATCTTAAAGTTAATCGATAAAACCCGTGGCAATGAAAAGTTGTTCATTCCGGTGATATTTACGCTGTTTTCCCTTGGTGGCGCCGTGTTTGGCATGGGAGAAGAGGCCATAGCTTTTGCCATTATCATCTGCCCATTAATGATCCGTTTGGGCTATGACGGCATCACCACTGTGATGGTGACCTATGTGGCGACTCAAATTGGTTTTGCCAGTTCTTGGATGAATCCCTTCAGTGTGGCGATTGCCCAGGGTATTGCGGGAATACCGGTTCTTTCAGGCAGTGAGTTTCGCTTTCCTATGTGGCTTGGATTCACCTTGCTCGGGATTGTTTTTACCATGCGTTACGCCCATCGCATTCAGCAGCAACCCAGTTTATCCCATAGTTTTCAGTCCGATGCTTATTTTCGAGAGCATCATGCCAATACGACATTAGAGAGTCGCTTTAATCTTGGCGATATACTGGTTTTAGCATTGTTAGTGCTCACTATGGGATGGGTGATTTGGGGCGTAGTGGTAAAAGCTTGGTTTATCCCTGAGATTGCCAGTCAGTTTTTTACCATGGGTATGGTAGCTGGCGTCATTGGCTGCGTGTTTAAACTTAATGGATTGACGCTTAACAAGGTGGCGCAGAGTTTTAAGGACGGCGCTAAAACCATGTTAGAGCCTGCTCTTTTAGTGGGATGTGCCTCGGGGATTTTACTGCTCCTTGGCGGCGGTGCACCGACTGAACCGAGCGTGTTAAATACGGTACTTAACAGTGCTGGCGGGGTGATTGGCCATCTGCCGGATGCGCTCTCGGCGTGGTTTATGTTGCTGTTTCAATCCGTATTCAACTTTTTTGTGACTTCAGGGTCAGGGCAGGCTGCCTTGACTATGCCACTGATGGCACCTCTTTCTGACATCGTTGGTGTGACGCGCCAAGTGGCGGTATTGGCCTTTCAATTAGGCGATGGCCTCACCAATATCATAGTGCCCACTTCAGCGTCTTTGATGGCCACTCTTGGCGTATGCCGCGTCGATTGGGGTAACTGGCTGAAATTTGTATGGCGCTTTATGTTGCTGCTGATGCTGGTCTCAAGCGTACTGGTGATTGGCGCGCACTATCTTGGATTTAACTAGGTGCCGGGATTTAACTAGGTGCGCGGATTTCGCTGGGCGCTGGGGTTTACCTTAAGCTGCGGGTAAATAGGCGCTAAGGTTAACTCAGTTAATGGGTTAAACAGGATATAAAAAACGGCATCCGAGGATGCCGTTTTTGTTGTGGTTTTCTATCTTCCTAAAGGGAAATTAGAATTTCACTTTGTATCCTGCAAATACGACACGACCTAAGATGTTATGAGTATCTGTATCGTATCCTGGGTAGCCTAAGCTGTAGTTAACAGTTGGCATTGCATCAAACAGGTTACGAGCACCTACAGTGACTTTACCGTAACTATCGAAGTCGTAGTTCAGTGTCAGATCCCACGTGGTGAAAGATGAGAAGTCTTGTTTATTCGTGCCAACTTCTTGTTGTTGTGGCGTTTCACCATCGTAAGAATCAATGTACTTAGCAATCAAAGATGCAGAGAAGTCATCAATTGCATAGCTAAATGTCGTATTGAAGCGTAGTGGCGGATAACCTTTAGTACCTAACACATCATAACGTTTAGCAATTGGGCTTGCTTGTTCGGTGTATTCCAGGGCATAAGTACCTTCAACTGCAAACTTAAATGTACCAATTTCCCCTAAATCGAAGTTTGACGTGAAAGATACGTCAAGACCCGAAGTTTGTACGCCGTCCATGTTGATGTTGCCTGCACCAATCTCATCGATAGTGCCATCAGCTTTACGTTTAACATAGATGTATTTAGGGTCATAGGCACCTAAGCCACCAATTGCTTCTAAGTCAACGATAGTTTGTGCACCGATGTAGCTTACTTGATCAGTGATTTCAATGTTGTAGTAATCAACAACAAAATCGATATTCTCAGTAATATTCCACACTGCGCCGAAAGAGTATTGAGCAGATTTCTCTGGATCTAGGTCTTTATTACCTGAACTCTTACGCAGATATTGGTTATCTTCACAAGCAGGATTACCGTTTTGTTGATCAGGTGGTAGACTTTGGCACAGAGTAGTATCTGTGACTCTGTCGTAACTGGTTGCTGGTTTGCCTAACAGGTCATCTAGTGACGGTGCTCTAAAGCCTTGGCCATAAGATGCACGTAGCACTAAGTTATCTAAGGCTTCGTAACGTACGTTTACAGAGCTAGAAAGCTGACCAACATCTGGTAAGCTATATTGGTCGTAACGGCTTGCGAGCTTCACGTTCAAGTGATCTAAAACTGGTAGCTCTAACTCAACGAATGCCGCTTTGTAGCTTCTATCGCCAGCAGAATCACCACCATAAGTCCCTAATACGTTACCTGCTGCTTGTTGAGCGTCACGGGAATCTTTGTATTCAATTTTTTGGTATTCCATACCAACAGCATAACCTAAGTCACCGCCAGGTAAGGAAATTGGAGCAAGTGCCGCCCATGACAATCCGGTGCCGGTTGTATTTGAGGTTGCTTTACGAGTAGCTGTGTGTAAGAAAGTATCTAAAGTGGCTTGAGTTGCGTTGCCACCTTCAACGAATGGGTTATACAAACCTTTATCAACCGCTTCTTGCAGCTTATCTTCGAAGACATAAGAGTCAGTTTCAATGTTTACAATTTGATCTGAGTATTGAACGTACCAGCTTAGAGAGCCTGCATCTAACTCAAGGTTTAAACCTGTTACTATGTCAACTACATTTGAGTCGAATTCCGTTGAACGGTCTGCTACGCCTTTCAAGCGATGATAAGCTTGAACTTCTGACGCATTAGCTGTGCCGAACGTTGGGTTTAATGGGTTATCGGCTGCTATGTATAGGTTAGGAGTCCACAGCGCAGTAGAAGACGTGATGGATTTATCACGCATTACGATAGCCTGACCAAACCACTCTAATTCATCAGTAATACGGTAAGTCATATTTGAGAATACAGAGTCTTTTGTTTGATCTGGGAGATAGTCAGTACCGTCAAACTGGTTAAAACCACAAGCTGAACCGTCTTTAGTGGTTACAATGCGATCAGCTGGACAATCTTTACCTGGAACCTGTAAACCTGTATAGACAGGTGTGCCGAATGTGCCATCTGCGCCTTTCACAGGACGAGATTCTACTGGACGATATGTGCCTTCTGGCGCATATAAGCCGCTACGGCCGTATTTCTTATCCCAGTTAGCGGTTAAGTGAGGACGTTGGCCACCTTGCAGTGGATCAAATTGCTTGTGTTCGATGATTACTAAGCTGCTGCTTTTATCACTGGTATTACCAAAAGTGATAGAAGCCGACTTTTCATCTCTTCCGCCTTGAGTTGGGCTACCAAATTTGGCATCAAATGCTAAACCGTCGAAAGTCTTCTTAAGGATGATGTTGATTACACCACCGATAGCATCTGAACCATAAATTGCTGATGCACCGTCACGTAAAATTTCAATACGTTCAATTGCATCCATTGGAATTAAATTGAGGTTAGTGGCATCACCACCAAATGTAGCAGATGGCGCAATACGGCGACCGTTGATCAAGGTTAGCGTACGGTTTGAGCCTAAACCACGCATACCTGAGCTAGCATGGTTACTTGCAGAACTACCTGCATCGCTAATGAAGCTACCGGCAGTGTTAAATGGCATTTGTGCTAAAACAGCAGAAACATCGCTTAAACCTGTTTTTGCAATATCTTCGGCAGATAAAACTGTTACTGGTAACGCTGATTCCATATCCGTTCTTTGGATACGTGAACCTGTTACCTCAATGCGTTCTACCTTAGCGTTATCTCCTTCTTCAGCGTAAACAGCCATACTAGATAAAGCAGCTGTTGTAGCACCACCAATTAACGCAAAGCGAACCGCTTTGGCCAATGTTGAATTAGCGCGCATATCATTCTCCCTTAACACTTGTTATTTGTTTAGTTGTTATTTTAATTAAATACGGAACGTTATAGGAAATAAGTGCCTATTTAATTAGGCTCCAGATATAACCACAAGAAAATAACAAGTGCAACAGTTGATATTGATGTTGGTTACGATGTGTAAAGATATTTTGTTGCAAAAATGTTTGTCTTAAGTTGTTTTTTATTGGTTGATTGCTGGCTTAGGGTGCGTTTAATCTTTTTTGCTAATGAAAACATGGTGTTTGTTTATTTTTATTTGTTAATTTGTTTTTTATTTGTAAAAATTGAAAGCATTTGTAATAAAAAAATAATCATACTTTTTCAGTATGTGTAGATTTAAATTTAAGCAATATTAAATATACAGATTTTTATGCGGTATTTTTGAGTGTTTAATGTTGAAAATATCTTAATGAAAGGATTTAAGAATGGTTTTATAAAGCTGTTATAGCCTTTATTAAATTTTTGAGAGTTCTTTTTACTTTGTCAGTCTAAAGTTTTGTGAGTGAATTGATGGTGTGGATTTTAATTTGAAAAGGAGTGAATATAAATTCACTCCTTATTTTATTCTGTATGTTGTGTTATTAAATTTTTATTTAGTACGTTAAGTAGCCAAATACACTTACCGTATTTTATGCCTATTACTTAAGTTCAACTATAGTTGTGCCAATATTGGCCATTGGGTTGGGTAGATAATGAGTCAGATACCGAACAGCGACGTAGGCAACGACGACAGTGGCGACACCGAGTTCAAAATCTGCCAACAACCTTACCCATTGAGTGAGATCGGTCATTTGACTAAATTGCTCAAGCCAGTGAGCGGTTTTAAAGAGTGCTGTAGCACCGATCACCATGGGGAAAGTAAAGGCTGCATAACCAGGGCTAAAGGGCAATTTAAGTAAATGGAAAAAAGCAAGGTAGATAACCGCTGTCATTAAGATGGCAATACTTGCCAATAAGGCGACTAAGGCGATTGATGGTTGCTCACAAACCGTTAAATAGCCTGCAAGGGATAAACTTGCGGGAGCAGCAAGGATGGCAATAGTGGGCTTAGCTGCGTCAGGAATCGCTTGACAAAAGATCAAGCGATAGAGCATCAGTGGCAGCATGACTAAATAGGCGATCATACCGAAGGCTAAAATGGTGTTAACTAACCAAGGTTCACCATTGCTGGGGAAAGACACAGCAGCCACTATGATGCCAATGGGTGGCACAAACCAGCTAGGCACCATATGTTCGAGTTTGAAGTCGATAGCACGATAGTAGATAAAGGCGCCTAAAAATACGATATGAATCGCAATGGCGGCTAACCAAAGGGCTAATCCCGCATGGGGAAAATAGTGACCGAGCAGGTTAGACACTACCATTAATGCCATGGCAAAAGTCGGTATTACGCTGCCGACGACGGGATGGCTAAGTTCATTTTTGAGCACTGTAGGATGCAGCAAAAACTTACCGGCTAGCATTAGTAACAGTGCTGAGGCAATAATTGCACCGATTAATTGACCCCAGCCATTCAGTGAAGGCATTACACTTTCCCAAGTCCACCCTAAGCTTGCGATTGCGAGTGCGAGTCCGCCCATAGGGCTAGGTAATTTTGCGGCCTGTGCGGTCCAACGTTTACGCTTTGAAGTCATATTACTTACCTCTCAACACTGACATTAATTCGATGTATCTATTTGTTAATGTCAGTGTATGACTAAGGTGTAAATAAATAAAATTGATTAATTTTATCCATTGATTCAGTTTTTATTAACTAGCAAGGTTTTCGTTTACAACGCAGCAAAGTATGCCCAAGCCCAATATTGTCAGTATCCTCATCGACATATAAACCTGCTTGATGCAGCAAGGCCATCAAGTCCTTAGAGTGGTACATTCGACTATTGCCATTGGCCATCGCGGTGAAGTACAAGCTCGTGGCGTTAACACAATAGGCCGAGGCGGCAGAAGGCTGTCTGTCCCAGAAGGTTTCGACAATAAACAACTGACTATTGGCTGTCATCGCATTTGCGGTGCGTTGCAAAATGCTCAAGATTTGCGCCTTAGAGAAGCAGTCAAGAAACTGACTCATCCAATAGGTATCAGCACCTTCAATAAAAGGGCGCGACTCATCGAGTAAGTCGGTGGCAAAGGTATGGACTCTATCGGTAACGCCATGTTTTGCAGCATTTTCTTTGGCAATGGCTAATTGCCCTGGAAAGTCCATCAGGGTCACTTCAACCTTAGGATCGAATTTGCAGCAGCTTAGAGCCCACTTTCCGGTGTTACCACCAATATCGACTAAGTGTTTTGGACTATGGGCAAAGACTAAGGGTAAAAGCTGCGGAAAAGCATGATCAGAATAATAATGATCAAATGCAAACCAACTCTCTTTTGCGGCGTAAGGCAGATCTTTCAATGCGGGATAGATAGTTTGCCAGTCACCAAATACACTCAGCCCCGCGGGTTTACCAGTGAGTAGCGCCTTATCCAGCGTAAATAATCCCTGATAACATACATCCTGCACAAAGTTGAGGTTGATTGCTGCCATATCATCATGCAGTAAAAAATGACCTGTTTTATCGAGGACATAGGCGTCTTCGTTAAGCCATACCAGCCCCATGCTTAGTCCCATATCCAATAACACCCCAAGGGCGTATTCACTCAACAGGTTCGTTTGGGCTAATTTCGCTAAGGTCACCCCTTGCTCACCAGCCTTATCAATAGTGGCGAGCACTTCAAATTTGAGTAGACAATGCGCGACCTGAAAACTCACGGGTCCAAAGGCAATTTTCTGTGCCTCAAACTTAGCATCAAAGGCGCTTAGCGCTTTTGGATTTTGGTAAAAAGACATAAAAGACTGACGTTAATCTTGGAGAGGGCTATTTATAGCGGACTGAATTGTTAAAGCTAGCATTGCACGGAAAAACTATGAACTGTGTCCAATTTCACCAATAAATCAGGCTCTTGATAGAAACAATATTCGTTCGAAAGAGATATGCATGGCAAGAATTAACTGACAGACATAAAAATACCCAGACGGAGCTGGGTATCTTTATCAACAAGCGATGAGATTACTGAATATTTTCTTCGTCGCCAAATTGGCCTTGGAACAATACTGATGATAAGTAACGCTCGGCAGCCGAAGGCAGGATAACCACAATGTTTTTATCCGCAAACTCTGGCAGGGCAGCGATACGGTTAGCAGCAACCACTGCTGCGCCTGAAGAAATACCGACTAAAATGCCTTCTTCTTGCATCAAGCGACGGGCCATGTCGATAGCTTCATCGTTAGTGACGGTTTCAACGCGATCGATTAACTCAAGATCTAAGTTACCTGGAATAAAACCAGCGCCAATACCTTGAATTTTGTGTGGACCAGGTTGTACGGGTAATCCCGCTAAGGTTTGGGTGATAACTGGTGAATCTGCGGGTTCTACCGCGACAGAAGTAATGGCTTTGCCTGCAACTTTCTTCAGGTAACGGCTCACGCCAGTGATAGTTCCACCAGTACCAACACCCGCAACAAACACATCCACAGCACCATCGGTATCGTTCCAAATCTCTGGACCTGTGGTTTTTTCATGGATTTCTGGGTTAGCAGGGTTATTAAACTGCTGCAGCATAATGTATTTTTCAGGCGCTGATTGACGGATTTCTTCCGCTTTATCAATCGCACCTTTCATGCCTTTTGCGCCTTCAGTCAGCACAAGATTTGCGCCTAAAGCTTTAAGCAGCTTACGACGCTCTAGGCTCATAGTGTTTGGCATCGTTAACGTCAGCTTGTAACCACGGGCGGCGGCTACATAAGCTAAGGCAATCCCGGTGTTACCTGAGGTAGGCTCAATCAGTTCATGATCTTTGGTGAGCAGGCCTTTTTTCTCGGCATCCCAAATCATATTGGCACCGATACGGCATTTGACACTGAAACTTGGATTACGTGCTTCGACTTTTGCGAGCACTTTACCTTGGCTTACGCGGTTTAAACGCACTAACGGGGTGTTGCCAATAGTATATGAATTGTCTTCGAAAATTTTGCTCATGGATTGCTTGCTCCTATGTTTGCACTATTGAATCATAATCGCCTGTGGCGTATTTAGAAGTGATTGTTTGTTCTTCTTTATTCTATTTAGTTATTAAAGATGTCACTGTTATTCGCAAAGCCCGATTGGTCGTGGGTTTAACTGTGTTAACCTCTTGCTAACATCAATAAAAATTGCAATAGAACGAGAACAGTCATTTGATGTTTTGGTGATAAAAGCGCTTATCGGAATCGGATTTCAACCATTATGAAGCAACAACAAACAGATGTGGGTAAAGATCCTAGAACTATGGTCACCCCTAAGGCATTTACTATTGCCGAATCGGTACTTTATACCCCGTTAGCAACACCATTTAAGCGGGCGCTAGCGATATTAATCGATGGTTTATTTATCACTATTTTAGCCGAGCAAATGGATTGGCTGTTTGTTCTGCTGGTGGTGGGGATTATTTATATCGAAAAACGTAGCCGCCAGTTTGGCCGCTTTCTCAAATGGGGCCTTTATGCCGCCATGCTAGGGTTAATGCTCTTTAGCTCGGCGGGGAATTTGTGGGATTTGCATCAATCCAATCAATCCACCCGCGACAAGGTCTCCGCGCCCCAGGATAGTAAGACTGTTGTTAAGGCGATTCCTGGCCTTGTCTCCCTCGGACTCTGTGAAAATACGGATTGTGCCCGTGAACAAATCCGTTCTTTGCAACAGACGCTCGAAACTCAGACACTGGAAAATGTACCCATTGAGGGCATGTCGGCAGCTGAGCGCCGCGATATGGTATTAGACACTTTAGCGAGCATGGATTTATCCGAGGCTGATAAAACGCAGTTACGTGATGAAATCATGGCGGGCATTCTCTGGCCCGAGGTGAAAGTGTTTGAAGTCACTCTCGATTCAGCCACGGATTCAACAACACCCTCACAATCACCAAAGCCAAGTCATTTGCTTGATGACAAGCTTGAACGTAGGGCGAACCCAGTGTCTGAACCACAAGCCGATGGATTAGCTAACGCGCATACCGATAAACAAGCCGCAGATGAAGATCTTAATTCCGTGCGTCAAGCGGAAAGTAACAACACCAAAAACGTCGATGAGGAAGAAAGTGATACCCGCAGTGTGCTGGCGTGGATTAAAGGCTTTATGAGCGATATGGGCTTAGGGTTTGGTTGGGCAGCATTTTACTTTACCGTGTTTACCGCCAAATTTGATGGTCAGACCTTAGGTAAAAAACTATTAGGTATTCGCGTTATTCAACTTGATGGCGCTAAAATCAGCCTTTGGACCGCTTTTGGCCGTTATGGTGGCTATGCGGCGGGCTTTACGACAGGCTTACTTGGCTTTATCCAGATTTTTTGGGATGCCAATCGGCAGGGGATCCAAGATAAAATATCTTCCACAGTCGTGATAGACTTAGCGCAAATGCATAAAAAGCAACAATTAGAGCAGCAACAGGCGCAGGCTGAACACGCATTAGCCGCCGTGCCAACACAGAATAATGCGACGTCTGCTCACCTTACAACAAGCACCCGTTCGGAGCACCTATGAAACAGGTCGTTATTTCTGGCAGCGGTTTATTTACGCCGCCACACAGTATTTCAAATGAAGCTTTGGTGGAAAGCTTCAACGCCTATGTCGATATGTTTAACCTTGAAAATGCAGGATTAATTGAGCAGGGCCATGTCGCGCCGCTGTCTTATTCTTCCAGTGAGTTTATCGAGAAAGCCTCGGGCATCAAGCACAGATATGTGATGATTAAAGACGGTATTCTCGATCCTGAAATCATGATGCCGCTGATCCCTGAGCGCAGCAGTGACGAGTTATCTATGCAGGCCGAAATTGGGGTTGAGGCGGCATTGATGGCACTGAAACAAGCGGACGTGAAGGCCGAGCAAATCGATTTAGTGATTGTTGCCTGTGCTTATACGCAGCGCGCTTACCCGGCGATGGCGATTGAAATCCAGCGGGCACTCGGTACCCGTGGCTATGGTTACGATATGCAGGTTGCCTGTTCTTCGGCCACCTTTGCCATTGTGGCCGCTGCCAATGCGATTGCGACTGGCTCGGCGTCGCGCGTGTTAGTGATTAATCCCGAAATTTGTTCGGCGCAGGTTAACTACCGTGACCGTGACAGTCACTTTATCTTCGGGGATGTCGCAACCGCTATGGTGCTCGAAGAGCAAAGCCTAGTGGCCGCGAGTAAAGGCTTTAACATTGTTTCAAGCCGTTGTTTTACCGACTACTCGAACAATATTCGCAGTAATTTTGGCTTTCTTAATCGCTGCGATCCAAGCTCGGCGCATCAGGCGGATAAGCTATTCCACCAACAGGGGCGCAAAGTCTTTAAAGAACTGTTGCCGATGATTTATCAGCATTTAGATGAGCATCTGGCCGAGCAATCCCTCACGCCGCAGTCCTTTAAGCGTTTGTGGTTGCATCAAGCCAACATCAATATGAACCTGTTTGTGGTGAAAAAACTACTAGGTGATGAGGTGACGCCCGATCAGGCGCCCGTGGTGCTCGACGAGTATGCCAATACCGCCTCCGCCGGCTCTGTGATTGCTTTCCATAAATATTCCGCTGACTTTAACGCGGGCGATTTAGGGCTTTTAAGCTCCTTTGGCGCGGGTTACTCCATCGGTAGCGTTATTTTGCAAAAACGCTAAATCGACAAAAGCCCCATTGCCAGCAATGGGGCTTTTGCTTTTATATCAGCACATTGGGTTAAACGGCTTGATGCCGTACCTTAACCGAAAATGCTTTTAATCAGACAAGGCAGTTAACAGCCTTAAAAACAGTTTTTTAAAGCCTCAGTTGCAGTACGAGAACCTGTCACCATGACGCTTCTTTACCCTGATTCGGATATTCCGTTCCATCCCAATCCTGGCTGGTTTCTTGGCGCCTTTAATTGTTATGACCGCGAGGAAACGCTCGGGGAAACACTCAATCGTTACGATCCTTTAGATCCCGCGCAGCTGCAAGCGCTGTACGATGCTTATGTATTTGATGAGTTTGGTGAGCAGTTGGGATTTACCTCTGCCCACAGGGTCGCGATGGCGACGAATCTAATCGCTGCGCTGAGTGAGGCAAAGCATGATTTTGTCGCCTATTTAGCGATTGATGAGAGCGAGGAGGAATGGTGTTTTCCTTCAACGTGGGCATTCCCGCGGCCACGCTATCCCTTTGAACAGGCGTATCTTGCGCTGCTGCGGCATTGGGGAGTGGAGCTCACCGCAATGGGGATTGCGCTTCCCAGCCCAAGCTTATTGGGGATCCATGAGTCTTAGCTAGAATTCTGATTTAAGCCCACAAGCCTTGTTGTGGGCTTTATGCTAAACCTTTCTGCCTAGAGCAACCAGGCGTAGCTTAGCTTCATAAAATAGGTCTTCTCGTCCCGAGTGAGCCGCGTGAGTTCATCATCCGAGGTTAAACTGTCGGAATAGCCCAAATAGAACACGCTCTGGGGATTAAGTTTGTAGCCGTAGAGGATTTCATTGCCTAAGTGCGCCGCTTCGCTATCGGGCGACGAATACAAATACTGCGTAAGATTACGCTCGATTTGGGTGTAAATGCTCGATAGGCGAATAAAGCTGTGCAGACTCAGTTGCCAGTGCAGGCGCACATCCGAAAGGTTTGCGGTAAAGAGTTTATCCTGCTCGACCTCCATATGTTGATAAAGATGAGAAATCTCCACCGATAAACCGTTGGTGATTTTCCAGTTCAATATTGGATTGATTAAGGTCTTTGTGCCTAATCTATCATTGAGAAAATCAATCTCATCGCCGTAATGGATCTCCAGCTCAAGGCTGAGGGCTGAAATCGGCGTAATGGCTCCGTAAAGCCAGCCTTGAGTTTCCTCATATTGATTGCTGTTACCTATTACGGCGAGTTGCGCTGTATTATGGCGTGGTCCGACCCGCTCACGGGTTTCTACCCCAAAGGACAATTCACTTTGTAGTGCGCCATACATTTCCCAAAAGATCTCAAATTCTTGCTCGAGCTGTTCTCCCGCTTGATTGTGGGTGATATCCCAGTCACCGCCAAATTTTATCTTGTTAAACACCACTTGCGGATACCAAATTAAGCCACCGCCAGCCATAAAGGTGCGATAGTCAATTTTCTCTACAAAGCCCAAATCGGCACGAAAATTAGGGGAAACATCGTGATATTCGCTGTAGGCAAACCAATCGCGGGCATTGTGTTCATAGGTCAGTTGATACAAGGCGCCACTAAAATCCTCATCTGATTGGGTACGTAATACTTGTTCATTCACTTGGCATTGGCCAAATTCACAGTTTAAGGGCGTTTGACCGCAGAGTAGCCCTTCTGTCAGTTCTCCCTCCACATTGCCACAAAATTGTTGGTATAGGGCTGTGGGGTAACGTGTCTGGGAATGGGCGACCTGAGCAGTAAGTATATCTTGCTCAGTAGGCTGGTATTTGGCATCTAAACTTATGACATAATTGTGGTAATCATTATTATCATCGGTTTGTGCAGCAAATTCAGTCAGTTGATTGTCGGCACTGCTCTTAGCCGTGATAAGACCCCCAAAGGAAAAGGTTTTATCCATATCGAAGCGGTAACGCGCAGCCAGATTGAGGCTTTCCTCTGCTAATGAGGCGACCTCTGAACTTAAATTACCCGGCATTAAAAAGGTGGCTTGGCTGTCATTGGCGGCCAGCAGTGCCCAAGTGTGTTGCTCGGTTTGGCTGGTGAGTTTGAGGCCATAATCCGGCGATACGATATTGCGGGTATGTAGCAGATTCACTTGGGTATCGAAGTAGTCTTTATTATCGAGGAAGAAGGGGCGTTTTTCGTCGTAAAACAATGCGAATGTACTGTTAATATCGAGCTGACCCGCATCGGATTCGACTTGAGAGAAATCGGGGTTAATGGTTGCATTCAACAAGGTGCGGGCATTCATTCCCCAGCGTAAATCAAACCCCGGTTTATAGTCCGTATCTGTTTGCCAACCATGTGCAGTTTTATGTTCATTGCGAGTTGCTACAAAAGCGGGAGTAATTTGCAGATCTTGCCCTTGCTTGGCTGAAACTAAACCCGTGGCGACGCCGAGCTGACAGAGCTGGCAACTGATGTTGCGGTCAATTTTATGGGTGGAGAGACGATGGTTTTCATTACGTGGATAGTAGCGAATAAGCTCAAATCCCCAGTCTTGAATGGGCTTTTTATCGTCAAAGTTGAATAGCCGTAATGGCAGTTCGACTTCCACCTGATAGCCATCTGCGGTGATTTTACCGGCGGTTTTCCAAATGCCATCCCACGCTTCGCTCTCTTCGCCCGTGAGTTCATTCTCTATCGAGTCTAGTTGCACGCCCAGCGGGTTGATAAAAAACTGATAGGCCAAGCGTGCGTTATTGAGGGTATCGAGTTTGATCCCCACCAGATCATCACCCCAGAGATTATCCCTGTCCTTGAGAGTGGCACGAATGCGTTGAGGCTGACTGTCTTTGGCGATAAAGGCCACAAATAGGCTGGTTTGGGTGGCGTAGATTCTGGCCTCGGTATAAACCGGAGCGGCAGTGTTTTCTCCGGGCTGAGTCTCATAGCGTAACTCGGCCAGCGCCGCCTGCTGCCACACTGCCTCATCAAATTCACCATCAATCTCGGCGGTATCCGTTAAGGTTGGAATCGTTAACTGAAATTGGCTAACTGAGCCGGCCTGACTCGGTAAGCTCAGAAACATCATGCTCGATAGCAGAAAGGGGAGAAACGTCTTCAACAACTGGGCCCAAAATAATCCGTAAATTACGCGCAGTGTGCCAGAAGTTTTGAGTTAACAAGAATGAGTAATTGTTACAAGGATTGTATTTAAATTGGATTGAGTTAGAGCCAAAGCGCACTGGATGGCATGCATCCAGTGCGATAAGGAGGATTATTCAGGTGCGACCACAGGATTACGGTAGGCTTCACGGTACTTATCGACCCACATGGCGGTGGCGCCACAAATAGCCACAGGCATCACAATAAAGTTCACCACAGGGATCATCGAAAACAGTGTCACTGTTGCGCCAAAGCTGAAACTGGTGCCGCGGGTTTGATTCAGTGCAAAGCGCATATCCTTGAAGCTCACCTTGTGGTTATCGAAGGGATAGTCGCAGTATTGAATCGCCATCATCCAAGCGCTGAATAAAAACCACAGAATAGGCGCCAAGGTTTGCCCGACCATTGGCACTAAAAATAGCAGTAAAAATACCAATGCACGGGGCAGATAGTATTTCAGCTTGATCCATTCACGGCCAAGAATGCGCGGTAAGTCTTTGACTAAGTCCATGCCTGAACCGGTATGCATGGGTTTGCCGGTTAATAGTTGTTCAACCTTTTCGGCCAGTAAGCCATTAAAAGGCGCGGCTAGCCAGTTCATCACTGAGCTAAACACAAAGGCTAGCATCACCAACATAGTGACAACCGCCAGTGGCCAGAGCAGAAAGTTAAGCCAGCTTAAATACTCAGGCAGTTGGGCATTCATCCAAGTAAAGAGCAGATCGAGCTGACCGACAGCCACATAAATTACGGCGGCAAAAAGTAACAGGTTAATCATTAAAGGAATAAATACAAAAGTACGAAGACCTTTACGTGTGATCAAACCAAAGCCATCGAGAAAATAATTCACACCACTTTTAGCCTGTGAGGGCGAGGGAAATTTCTGTGTCATATCGTCATTCCAAAAAGTTGAGATACAGCGCGGGAGACAGATAACTGCGATTGTGATCAACTCGTCGCGAGATGACAAGCTAAAAGCCGCATGAATTCAATAAAAAGCGTTACAAAATGCAGCTTGCTTTGCTAAAGTTGGCCTCAGAATTCTATGACACGACTCGGGCTAATATTGGCCTGCACCGATATCTGCCATCGCCCTGATGGCTTTTTAAACTGAGACGCGCTAACTGGCACTATGAGATTAAAACAAATAAAACTTGCCGGCTTTAAGTCGTTTGTCGATCCCACCAAAATTCCGTTTTTACAGGCATTAAGCGCCATTATTGGCCCTAATGGCTGCGGTAAATCGAACGTGATTGACGCCGTGCGTTGGGTGCTAGGTGAAAGCTCGGCCAAACATTTGCGCGGCGACTCCATGAGTGACGTAATTTTTAACGGCTCCAGCGCCCGTAAACCAGTATCTGTGGCGGGCGTTGAACTGGTGTTGAAAATAAAGAAGGCCGC
>AACY020299204.1_pt1 | contig 17186 bp, 13 predicted proteins | sample 267378 | NCBI WGS metagenome assembly AACY02 (sample SAMN02954345, study PRJNA13694) | marine metagenome | biome: aquatic; feature: ocean; material: water; isolation source: isolated as part of a large dataset composed predominantly from surface... | reverse complement strand
CCGCCGGCGCCCGCATCACGCCGATGGCGATCGGCGCCCGGATCACTCCGACCTCCGTCGGCGCGCGCATCGCGCCCAAGGCGTGAGCCCGACAGGCCGCTTTCGCGGCCTTGCGCTCTTCGGAACGCCGCGTCATGCAGATGGCATGACGGTTCGCCTTCACCGCCCCCGGACTTCCCGCCCGTGAGCATGGCCGGCCTCGCGAGGTTCCTCGAGGCCCGCGACGCCAAGCGGCTGCGCGACGGCGCCCATCGCGCCGCGCCGCTCGCCGAGACCATCGCCCGCGCGCGCGCTGTGGCGCCGCGGATCGGCCTCACCCGCGTCGGTTTCCTGACCGGTCTCGACCGGATCGGCGTCCCCGTCGCGATGGCGGTCCGCCCTAACGCCCGCTCCGCCGCGATCTCTCTCGGAAAGGGCCTCACGCCCGACCACGCGACCGCGTCGGCCCTCATGGAATCCATCGAGTGCTGGCACGCCGAGACCATCGACGCGCCAACCCCCGCCGCCCCCGCGCCGCCCGGCCGCGCCCTCGACGTCTCGCGGCTCCCCCCGCTCGCCGAGCGCGCCGGCGCGGCCGGCGACCCCATCCCATGGATCGAGGGCGTCGACCTTATGTCCGGAGCGCCGCTCTGGGCGCCGTACGAGACGGTGCACGCCGCCTACACCGATCCGCCGCAGCCCGGCTCTGGCCGCTTCTTCGCGTCGACCAACGGCCTCGCCTCCGGCAACACGAAGATCGAGGCGCTGGTCCACGCCATGACCGAGGTGATCGAGCGCGACGCGACGACCCTCTGGTATTTCGCGTCCGACGAAGCGCGCGAAGCGAGCCGCGTCGATCCCGAAAGCGTCGACGACCCGGCCTGCCGCGGCCTGCTGGACGCTTTCGCGGCCGCGGGGCTGATCGCGGCCATATGGGAGACGACCTCCGATGTCGGCGTGCCGAGCTATTTCGCTTGGATCATGGAGCGCGCGGACGGCTTCGGCGGCGCGGCCCGGTCCGCGGTGGGGCAGGGGTGCCATCTCTCGCCGGCGGTCGCGCTGTCGCGCGCGCTCACCGAGGCCGCGCAGGCACGCCTCACCGTGATCTCCGGAGCGCGCGACGATCTCGGCGAGGAGGAGTACGCGGCGCCCGACGCCGAGACCCAGGCGCTGCGCCGCGCGCTGCTGGAGGAGGGCGCTGCGCCGCGATCCTTCGCGGCCGCGCCGGAGTCCGCGTCGGACGACCTCGCGACCGATGCGGCCTTCGTGCTGGAGCGGCTGGCGGCCGTCGGCGTCGCGGAGGTCTTCGCCGCGGATCTGACCAAGCCCGACTTCGGCGTGCCGGTCATGCGCGCGGTCATCCCGGGCCTCGAAGGGCCGCACGACCACGCGAACTACGCGCCCGGCGAACGGGCCGCGCGCGCCATCGAGGCCTCGGGCCTCGCCCTCGAGGAGACGGCGCCGTGAGCGCCGTCGTCTGGCTCGGGCCGTCCTGCCCGCGCCGTCTCGCGCGCGAGGTTCTGGACGCCGACTACCGTCCGCCGGTCCGGCACGGCGACGTCTGGCGCGCGCTGGCGGAGACGCCGCGGCCGCGCGTCATGGTCATCCTCGACGGCGTGTTCGAGCAGGTTCCGGCCGTCTGGCACAAGGAGATTCTCGAGGCGCTCGGGGAGGGCGCGCATGTCCTCGGCGGCGCCTCCATGGGCGCGCTCCGCGCCGCGGAGCTCCACCCCTTCGGCATGGTCGGCGTCGGCCGGATCTTCGAGGCATTCCGCGACGGCGCCTGGACGGACGACGACGAGGTGGCGCTCACCCACGGGCCCGCCGAGGCCGGCTGGCCGAATCTGAGCGTCCCGATGGCGAACGTCCGCGCGACCGTCGCCGCGGCCGAGGCGGCGGGCGTGCTCACGCCCGATCAGGCCGCGGCGTTCGTGCGGGGCGCCAAGTCCGTCTTCCACGCCGAACGGGACTGGCCAGCCGTGGAGGCCGCGGCGCGCCGCGAGGGCGCCGAAGCGGACGCCTGCGCCGCCTTCGCGTCGTGGCTGCCGGGAAACGCGGTGGATCAGAAGCGGGCGGACGCGCTGGAGACCCTTCGGGCCGCCGCCGCCCTGTTGGCCTCGAACCCGGCGCCCTTCGCGCCGGATTTCGATCTGGAGCGCACCGACCTCGCGTCCTTCGCGAAGCGCGCGGCGCTCGGGGCGCCCTGAGGCGTCAGCCGGCCGCGCGCCGCTCGAGCGCCGGCATCATCTCCGGCGCCGGCTCCGGGTCGCGCAGCACATAGCCACGGCCCCAGACGGTCTCGATGTGATTGTCGCCGCCGGTCGCCTGGCTGAGCTTCTTGCGCAGCTTGCAGATGAACACGTCGATGATCTTGAGCTCGGGCTCGTCCATGCCGCCGTAGAGATGGTTCAGGAACATCTCCTTGGTCAGCGTGGTGCCCTTGCGGAGCGAGAGCAGCTCCAGCATCTGGTATTCCTTGCCGGTCAGATGCACCGGCCGGCCCTCGACCTCGACCGTCTTGGCGTCGAGGTTCACGCGAATCGCGCCGGTCTGGATCACCGACTGCGCGTGGCCCTTCGAGCGACGAACGATGGCGTGGATTCGCGCCACCAGCTCGTCGCGATTGAAGGGCTTGGTCATGTAGTCGTCGGCGCCGAAGCCGAAGCCCTTGATCTTGTCGTCGGCCTCGCTCTGGCCGGAGAGGATCAGCGTGGGCGTCTCGACCTTCGCGAGGCGGAGCTTCCGCAGCACCTCGAAGCCGGTCATGTCCGGGAGATTGATGTCGAGAACGATCAGATCGTAATCGTACAGCTTGGCGAGATCGAGCCCTTCCTCGCCGAGGTCCGTCGCGTAGACGTTGAAGTTCGCCTTGCGCAGCATCGTCTCGATGCTGCGCGATGTGTTGGGATCGTCCTCGATTAGCAGCACGCGCATGATGGTCCCCCTGTGGGCCGACTCGCTCCGTTAACACACGATAACGGCGCCGCGGTAAACGAAAACTTACCGTTCCGCAGCGTGCGCAGGTCTTGATTCTCGCGGGGGGTGTATATGGGCGACGACTCGCGTTCTGCGAGAGTCGCGTCGCTGACCGTCAGGTCCGATAGAGCTGGAGCCGGGTCGCGCGCAGGGCGCCGACCCCGTGCTCGTCGAGCGCATCGCGCCAGCCGTGAAGCTCCTCGAGGCTCAGGCCGTAGCGCGCGCACGCCTGGTCCTCGGTGATGAGGCCCTGACGCACGGCCGCGACGACGGCCGCCTTGCGGCTCGCCACCCAGCGCTTCGTGTCCTTCGGCGGAAGGTCGGACAGGGACATCTGTCCGGACGCCCGCTTCACGGCGGACGCCATCGTCTCCTGCATACTCATCTGAAACTCCAACGCTGCACGCTACGCCGACGCACACCTCACATTCCGACGCGGGCTTTAAAATGGCATGAACGGGACTTAGTGAGGGCCCATGACCGACGCCCCGCTCCTCGCCGAACCCTGCCTCGCGCCCCCCGTCTCGGGTCGCGCGCCCGCCGAGATCCGCGTCGTCGCGGCGATGTCCGGCGGCGTCGACAGCTCCGTCGTCGCGGGGCTGCTGGCGCGCGCAGGCTACGACGTGGTGGGTGTGACGCTTCAGCTTTACGACCACGGGGCGGCGGTGGGGCGGGCGAAGGCGTGCTGCGCCGGGCGCGACATTCGCGACGCCCGGCGCGTGGCCGAGACGCTCGGCTTCCCCCACTACGTGCTCGACTACGAAACCCGGTTCCGCGAGAGCGTCGTCGAGGATTTCGTCGAAAGCTACCTCGCCGGCGCGACTCCCATCCCCTGCGTGCGCTGCAACGAGCGGGTGAAGTTCCGCGACCTGCTGGAGACGGCGCTCGAGCTCGGCGCCGACCGCCTCGCCACCGGGCACTACGTCCGGCGCGTCGACGGTCCCGCCGGTCCCGAGCTCCATCGTGCCGCTGATCCGAACCGCGATCAGAGCTACTTTCTGTTCACCACCACGAAGGCCCAGCTCGCGCGGCTCTGGTTTCCGCTCGGCGACGTCCCGGACAAGGGCCGCACCCGCGCCTGGGCGGCTGAACTCGGCCTCGGCGTCGCCGACAAGCCCGACAGCCAGGACATCTGCTTCGTGCCGAACGGCGACTACGCCGCCGTCATCGAGAAGCTTCGCCCCGGCGCCGCCGAGCCCGGCGAGATCGTCGATCTCGACGGAAACGTGCTTGGCCGACACCCGGGCGTGCTCCGCTACACGGTCGGTCAGCGCCGGGGCCTAGGGATCGGCGGCGGCGCGCCGCTCTACGTCGTCCGCCTCGAGCCCGAGGCGCGCCGCGTCGTGGTCGGCCCGCGCGAGGCGCTCGCCGTCGCCGAGATCCCCCTCGGTCCGGTGAACTGGTTGGGCGACGGCGCCTTCGCCGACGCGCCCGAGGGCGGCTGGGAGGTGGAGGCCAAGGTGCGCTCGGCGCGCCTGCCCGCGCCCGCCCGCGTGACGCCGCGCCCCGACGGGACCGCGACCGTGGCCCTCGCCGCGCCCGAGGACGGGGTCGCGCCGGGCCAGGCCTGCGTCTTCTACGAGCCCGGCGGATCGCGCGTGCTGGGTGGCGGCTGGATCGCGCGAAGGCCCTAGCGGTCAGGCCGAAACAGATGAGTCCGCTTCAGGAGCGGAGGGGACATAGCGGACCTGGCGGCCTTCACAGCGGCGCCGTTGCATGCTGAAGATCGCGCGGCCGCCCGCGAGATGGGGCGGCCGCGCGATCCGGGCTGGTCGCCCGGATCGCCATCGCCGCTGAGCGCAAAACGAACGTTAGCTCCGTCCCGCAAGGCGGACCGAGACGGTCTTGATGGGCGCTATCCCTCCGGTCCTTTCACGGGACAAGTCGGGCGCGACCCGGCTGCCGCCGCCGACGGGGACGGGCGACGAGCCGATTTCTCCAGTTCGCGAACCACTTCAGCCCATCTCCAGCGCGGCGAGACCGAGATCGAGCGCCTTGCGGAACGCCGTCGGCGCGGCCTTGCGCGCCTCGGCGGCAGGGACGAAGCGGCCGCGACGGGGCGTCGCGTCCGGGGCCGCCTCGGCGACGCGCACGGCGAGGCGCAGCGCGAAATGGGTGAAGACGTGGCGCGCCTCCGCGCCCGCGTCGCGCCACGCGGCGGCGAGCGGCGCGGCGGCGGCGATCTCCGCCTCGTCCGGCCCGGCCTCGGTCCACGCCGTCGTCGGCGGGGCGGCCATCCCCGCGAGCAGCCCGGTCTCGGGCCGCGTCTCGACCAGCACCGCGCCGTCGGCGCGGCGGGCGATGAAACAGACGCCGCGGCGCGTCGGTTTCGCGGCCTTCGGGCGCTTGCGCGGCAGGTCCGGCGCGATCCCGGCGCGGCGCCCGGCGCAGGAGGCGACCCAGGGGCAGACCCCGCAGGCGGGGCGTCGCGGGACGCAGACCGTCGCGCCGAGATCCATCATCGCCTGCGCGAAGTCACCGGGCCGGGCGTACGGCGTCAGCGCGTCGGTCCGCGCCCGGATCTCCGGCTTGGCGTCGGGCAGCGGCGTCTCGATGGCGTGCAGCCGGGCCACGACGCGCTCCACGTTGCCGTCCACGACCACGGCGCGGCGGTCGAAGGCGATCGCCGCCACCGCCGCCGCGGTGTAGGCGCCGATCCCCGGCAACGCGCGCAGCCCCTCCTCGGCGTCGGGGAACCCGCCCCGCGCCGCGACCGCCTGCGCGCAGGCGTGGAGGTTGCGGGCCCGGGCGTAGTAGCCGAGCCCCGCCCATTCGGCGAGCACGGCCTCCCGCGGCGCGGCGGCCAGCGCCTCGACCGTCGGCCAGAGTTCGGTGAAGCGCGCGAAATAACGCCCGACCGCGGCCACCGTCGTCTGCTGGAGCATCACCTCCGAGAGCCAGACGCGGTAAGGGTCGGGCAGGGCGCCCGCGGCGCGTTCGGCGGGCCCGACGCGCCAGGGCAGGCGGCGGGCGCAGCGGTCGTACCAGGCGAGCAGCGCCGCGGGGTCGGCGGCGGCCTCGACGGCGGCTTCCGGCTCGGTCATGCTGCGCGGCGACGCGGCGGGGAGGGCTCTGACATGGCGCGGGAGGATGGCGCGCAGGCCGCGCGGCGCAAGTGGGGCAAGCGCGGCTTCCGCAGCGCGGCCGAGGCCGCGGCGCCGATGCTGAGCGGCCCCGCCGCCAAGCGCGGCTTCGCCGAGCGCCGCCTGCTCTCGGAATGGCCCGCCATCGCCGGTCCCGTCCTCGCGCCGCTCTGCCGTCCGGTGAAGATGCGCTTCCGCCGGGGCGAGGGCGCCTTCGGCGCGACGCTCGTCGTCGAGGCCGAGGGGCCGCGCGCGCTCGAGGTCCAGCACCTCGCCGACGTCATCGTCGAGCGCGCCAACGCCGTCTACGGCTACCGCGCCGTCGCGCGGCTTCACGTCGTCCAGACCCCCGCCCGCGGCGGCGACGCCCCGAGCGCCGCCCGCGGCGGCGACGCCCTCAGCGCCGCCCGCGGCGGCGACGCCCCGGCGCTCGCCGAGGCCCCCGCCGCCTTCGCCGGCCCGCCCCGGTTGGACCGGGAGCCCTCGCCCGATATATCCGGCGTCGAGGACGACAGGCTGCGCGGCGCGCTCGCGCGGCTCGAAGCGAACATCCGGGCGCGCCGCGCGCGCGCCGCCGACCGCAAGACAGGAGCCGACCGATGACCGCCTTCACCCCGACGCGCCGCGCCCTCGTCGCCGGCGCCGGCGCCCTCGCGCTCGCGCTCGCCCTGCTGCCTTCTCTCGGGACGGCGCAGGACGACGTGCCGCTCCCGGAGCGCGGCTACGCCCTCGGCGACATCACGCTCGGCGACGCGGACGCGCCGGTCGAGATCATCGAGTACTCCTCGCTCACCTGCCCGCATTGCGCGAACTTCCACACGCGCACCCTGCCCGAGATCAAGGCGCGCTACATCGACACCGGCCAGGCCAAGCTGATCCTGCGCGAGGTCTATTTCGACCAGCTCGGCCTCTGGGGCTCGATGCTCGCGCGCTGCGGGGGCGAGGGTCCCTTCCAGGGCTACATCGAGACGCTGTTCGAGAACCAGATGGACTGGGCGCGCGCCGACGACCCGGTCGCGGAACTGCGCCGCATCGGCCGCCTCGGCGGGCTGTCGGAGGAGCGCATCCGCCAGTGCCTCACCGACGAGGACTTCATGCGCGCCATGGTCGAGCGGTTCCAGGAGACGGCGGAGGCCGACGGCGTCCGCTCCACCCCCACCTTCTTCATCAACGGCGACATGCACACCGGCGACCGCTCGGTCGAGGACTTCGCGGCGCTGATCGAGGAGCATCTCTGAGCGGCCCGCCGGGCCCGCCCGGACGCCCGCCATGGCGCTCCCCGACAAGGCCGCGATCCTCGCCTGGATCCGCGACAACCCCGAGAAGGCGGCGAAGCGCGAGATCGCGCGCGCTTTCGGGATCAAGGGCGCCGACCGGATCGAGCTGAAGCGCATCCTGCGCGAACTCGCCGAGGAAGGGCATGTCAGGAAGCAGGGGCGGCGCAACGCGCCCCCCGGCCACCTGCCGGCCGTGACCGTGCTCGTCGGCTCGGGAACCGACCATGACGGCGAACTGCTCGCCCGCCCGGTGAAGTGGACCGGCGAGGACGCGCCGCCGCCGGTGATCTACGTCCCCCAGAAGGGCGATCCCGCGCTGGGAGAGGGCGACCGCTTCCTCGCGAAGCTCCACCCGGTCCACGAGGACGACGGCCTGCGCTACGAGGCGCGGCTGATCCGCAAGCTTCAGGGCGGCCCGCGGCGCGTCCTCGGCGTCTTCCGCCTGACCGACGGCGGCGGCCGGCTGATCCCGGTCGAGAAGGGCGCCGACGAACTGCGCGTCGAGCCGCACGACGCCCACGGCGCCGAGGACGGCGAGCTGGTCGAGGCCGAGCCCGTCGGCCCCCAGCGCCTCGGCCTCAGGCGCGCCCGCATCGTCGAGCGCCTCGGCGACCCCGGCGCGCCCCGGGCGGTCTCGCTGATCGCGATCCACCAGCACCGCATCCCCGTCGCCTTCTCCGACGCCGCGCTGGCCGAGGCCGAGCGCGCCGCGCCCGTCGCCCTCGGCGACCGGACCGACCTGCGCGACCTGCCCCTGGTCACGATCGACCCCGAGGACGCCCGCGACCATGACGACGCCGTCTGCGCGCTCCCCGACCCCGAGGTCGAGGGCGGCTGGCTGGTCTGGGTCGCAATCGCCGACGTGGCCCATTACGTCCGCCCCGGCTCCGCGCTCGACCGCGACGCCCGCAAGCGCGGCAACTCCGCCTATTTCCCCGACCGCGTCGCGCCGATGCTGCCCGAGACGCTTTCGGGCGACCTCTGCTCGCTGCACGAAGGGGAGGACCGCCCCTGCGTCGCCGTCCGCCTGACGCTCGACCCCGAAGGAAACGTGAGCGCGCACCGCTTCGTGCGCGGCCTGATGCGCTCCGCCGCCTCGCTGACCTACGAGCAGGCGCAGGCGATCGAGGACGGCGCCGACCACGCCCTCGCCGAGCCGGTCCGCCGGCTCTTCGGCGCCTATCGCTGCGCCCTCGGCGAACGCGGCCGCCGCGGCCCGCTGGAGCTGGACCTGCCCGAGCGCCGCATCGTGCTCGACGCCGACGGACAGGTCGCCTCCGTAGCCTATCGCGACCGCTTCGACGCCCACAAGCTGATCGAGGAGTTCATGATCCTCGCCAACGTGGCCGCGGCGGAGGCGCTGGAGGGCAAGCGCCGCCCGCTGATCTTCCGCGTCCACGAGGAGCCGTCCGACGAGAAGCTCGACAGCCTGCGCGAGTCGATGGAGACGATCGGCCTCAGCTTCCCCAAGGGCGAGGTCACGCGCTCTGCCCATTTCAACCGCCTTCTCGCCCAGGCCGACGGCTCGGAGTTCGAGGAGCTGGTGAACATCTCGGTCCTGCGCACGCAGACCCAAGCCTACTACTCGCCCGACAATTTCGGCCATTTCGGCCTCAACCTCCGGCGCTACGCCCATTTCACCTCGCCGATCCGCCGCTACGCCGACCTCGTCGTGCACCGCGCCCTGATCGCCGCGCACCGCTGGGGCGACGACGGCCTCTCGCCCGAGGAGGCCGAGGGCCTGAAGGAGACCGCCGAGCACATCTCCATGACCGAGCGCCGCGCCATGGAGGCCGAGCGCGACACCACCGACCGCTACCTCGCGATGTATCTCGCCGAGCGCGAGGGCGCCGAGTTCGAGGGCCGCATCTCCGGCGTCGCGCGGTTCGGGCTGTTCGTGAAGCTCGCCGAGACCGGCGCCGACGGCATCGTCCCCGTCGCCACCCTCGGCCGCGAATACTGGCGCTTCGACCCCGACGGCCCCGCGCTGATCGGCGAGAAGTCCGGCCGGGCGCTGACCCTCGGCCAGCGCGCCCGCGTGCGGCTGGTGGAGGCCGCGCCGGTGCAGGGCGCGCTCCGCTTCGAGCTGCTCGAGGTGGAGGAGAGCCGGATCCCGAAGCCGGCGAAGAAGCCCGGCGCGCGCGGCCCGAAGCGTAAGCTCGACCGCGCCAAGATCGCCGCCGCGAAGGCGAAGCGGAAGAAGGAGCGGGCGGCGCAACGCGGCCGCAGCTGATCGGTTCCACGCCTCTCCGACAAAAAAAGTTCAGCTTTCGGTTCCGCGAGAATTCTCAAGGGCTTGTGAAGGCGTGATCGCCTCCTGCGTGCATTCAGGGCGAAAACGGGCCTTCAAATGTCGGTTTCCGCTGCTATTGTCGTCGCGTGCCCGGAACTCTGCGACCCGCTGTCGCGGTCCGGGCGGCGGAGCGTCATGACGCGCGCCGCCATTGGCCCGCGCGTCTGCGACGGGCCCTGAACAGCGAGATCCGCGTCGCGTGCCGACCCGCATCAGGCGGTCGGCCGGACTTCGCCCGCTCTTCGCGGGATTCCTCGACGCGCAGACAGGCAGGAGGCGACCCGATGGCCGAAGGCGCATTGAAGCTGAACCCCGACCTCGAGCTCGAGGAGCAGACCTACAGCGACGACCCCCTCGGAGACCGCGCGAGCGAGGTGTACAAGGGCGAGTACGTCAAGAGCTTCGTCGAGAAGTGGGATGAGTTGATCGACTGGGACGCCCGCGCCCGCGCCGAGGGGCAGTTCTTCATCGACGTCCTCCGCGCCCGCGGCAAGGAGACGGTCCTCGACGTCGCCGCCGGCACCGGCTTCCACTCGGTGCGCCTGCTCCAGGCCGGCTTCAACGTGACCACCGGCGACGGCTCGGCCGCGATGCTGGCCAAGGCCTTCGAGAACGGCCGCGCCCGCGGGCTGATCCTCAAGACGGTCCAGGCCGACTGGCGCTGGCTCAACCGCGACATCCAGGGCAAGTACGACGCCATCATCTGCCTCGGGAACAGCTTCACGCATCTTCATGACGAGAAGGACCGCCGCCGCGCGCTGGCGGAGTTCTACGCCGCGCTGAAGCATGACGGCATCCTGATCCTCGATCAGCGCAACTACGACGCCATTCTCGACAACGGCTTCAGCACCAAGCACAAGTATTACTATTGCGGCGACAAGGTCACCGCCGAGCCGGAATACGTCGACGAGGGGCTGACCCGGTTCCGCTACTCGTTCCCGGACGGTTCGGCCTACACCCTCAACATGTGCCCGATCCGCAAGAACTACGTGCGCAAGCTGCTGAGCGAGGCCGGGTTCGAGCGGGTCCGCACCTATGGCGACTTCCAGGAGACCTTCCAGGAAAGCGAGCCCGACTTCTTCGTGCACATCGCCGAGAAGTCGTCGCTCCATCTCGTGCGCTGGGGCGGGGTCGCCGAGGGCAAGGCCGATATCCGCGACACCACCGAGGACTACTACGACAGCGACGACGCCGACACGTTCTACAGCGTCGTGTGGGGCGGCGAGGACCTTCACGTCGGCTGCTACGAGGACACGCGCAACATCAAGGAGGCGTCCCACGTCACCGTCGACCGCATGATCGACATGCTGGAGACGCTGGGGCCGGACTCGAAGGTGCTGGATATCGGCGCGGGCTATGGCGGCTCGATGCGCCGCATCGCCGAGAAGTTCGGCTGCGAGACGACGTGCCTGAACATCTCGGAGGTCCAGAACGACACCAACCGCTACAAGAACCGCCGCGCCGGCCTCTCTGACAAGGTCGCCGTCGTCCACGGCGTGTTCGAGGACATCCCGGCCAAGCAGAACAGCTATGACATCGTCTGGAGCCAGGACGCGATCCTGCACTCCGACCAGCGCGCGACCGTGCTGCAGGAGGCGTTCCGGGTGCTGAAGCCGGGCGGCGAGTTCATCTTCACCGACCCGATGCAGGCCGACGACGTGCCCGAGGGCGCGCTGCAGGCCGTGTACGACCGGATCGGGCTCAACTCGCTGGCGTCCTTCCGCTTCTACCGCGAGGCGGCCGAGGCGGCGGGCTTCGAGGTCGTCGACCAGCTCGACCTGACCTACAACCTTCGGACGCATTACGACCGCGTGCGCGAGGACCTGCAGGCCAACTACGACAAGATCTGCGAGAGCGCCTCGAAGGAGTATCTCGACAAGATGATCGTGGGCCTCGGGAACTGGGTCGACGCCGCCGACAAGGGCCACCTCGCCTGGGGCATCCAGCGCTTCCGCAAGCCGAAGTGAAGCGCAGTTCCGCCCTGGCCATGCGGCCGGGGCGGACCATCATTTCGCAGCGGCGCCGCGCTGGGGCCGCAATCGCGAAACAGTATCCAGGAAAACGGCTAAGCTGTCAGTCAAATGGCCGTCGACAGGCATCGGCACGCCTGACATCATTATGTTGCGCCGCAATGTAGCCGGCCGCGCGGTATGGTCTGCGCGCCGGCCGGCGCCGCCGCGAAGCTTTGGGGGCTAGCTAGCGATGTTCAACTTCTTCTCACGCGCCGGGGCCGAGCCCGTCGCCCAGGAGCGGGTCTTTCCCGAGACCTACGGCAAGGTGAAGGTCAGCTTCGAGCTGTTCCCGCCCAAGACCGACGCCGCGATGCCCGGTTTCGACAGCGCGGTTCGCGCGCTCGACCGGTTCGAGCCGGAATACTTCTCCGTCACCTACGGCGCCGGCGGCTCCACGCAGGACCGCACCAAGGGCTGCGTCGCCCGCGTCCGCGGCCTGACCGACAAGCCGGTGGCCCACCACCTCACCTGCGTCGGCGCCTCGCGCGAAGAGATCGACGACCTCGCTCGGGGCCTCTGGGCCGACGGCATCCGCCACATCGTGGCGCTGCGGGGCGACCCGCCCGACGGCTCGGCCTACGAGCCGCGCCCGGACGGCTACGCCTTCGCGCCCGATCTCGTCGCCGGCCTGCGCCGGGTGGCCGACTTCCAGATCAGCGTCGGCGCCTACCCCGAGACCCATCCGCAGGCGCAGAGCGCGGAGGCCGACCTCGACAACCTGAAGCGCAAGATCGACGCCGGGGCCTCGGCCGCGGTGATGCAGTACGCCTTCGACACCGACGGCGTGCTCCGATTCGTGGACCGCGCCCGCGCCGCCGGGATTGATGCGCCGATCATCCCGGGCATCATGCCGATCGCGAACTTCAAGGGCCTCTGCCGCTTTTCGGAGAAGTGCGGCGCGTCGATCCCGCGCTGGCTCTCGGACATGTTCGACGGCCTCGACGACGACATCGAAACCCGCAACATGGTCGCCGCCGCGGTCGCGGCCGAGCAGTCCCGCCGCTTCGCCGCGGAGGGCCTGACCGAGATGCACTTCTACACCCTCAACAAGGCCGGCGTGACGCGCGCCGTCTGCCGCGCGCTGGGGCTGCGCGAGCGCGCCGCCGCCCCCGCCGCCGCGGCCTGAGCCGGAGACCCGCATGACCCCTGACGACCGACGCAAGGCCCTGCTGAGCGCGGCCGAGGAGCGGATCCTCGTCCTCGACGGCGCGATGGGCACCATGATCCAGGGCCACAAGCCCGACGAGGCGACCTATCGCGGGGAGCGGTTCAAGGATCACCCCTGCGACCTCGGCGGCGACAACGAGCTGCTGACGCTGACCCAGCCGGACATGATCCGCGCCATCCACGGCCAGTTCCTCGAGGCCGGCGCGGACATCGTCTGCACCAACACCTTCAGCGCCACCACGATCAGCCAGGCCGACTACCAGCTCGAGGAGATCGCCGAGGAGCTGAACGTCGCCGCCGCCAAACTGGCGCGCGAGGCCTGCGAGGCGGTCGAGACCCCCGAGCGCCCCCGCTGGGTCGCCGGCGCCATCGGCCCGACCAACCGCACCGCCTCGATCAGCCCGGACGTGAACGACCCCGGCTACCGCGCCGTCACCTTCGACGACCTCGTGGCGGCCTACGGCCAGGCCGCGCGCGGGTTGCTGAAGGGCGGCGTCGACATCCTCCTGATCGAGACGATCTTCGACACGCTGAACGCCAAGGCCGCGATCTTCGCGGTGCAGCAGCTCGAGGACGAGGGCTTCGACCTCCCGCCGCTGATGATCTCGGGCACCATCACCGACCGCTCGGGCCGCACCCTCACGGGCCAGACGCCGGAGGCGTTCTGGGTCTCCATGTCCCATGCGCGCCCCTTCAGCGTCGGCCTCAACTGCGCCCTCGGCGCCGAGGAGATGCGCCCCCATGTCCGCGCGCTCTCCCAGGTCGCCGACACCCGGATCAGCGTCTATCCGAACGCCGGGCTGCCGAACGAGATGGGCGGCTACGACGAGACGCCCGAGCAGACCGCCGGCCATCTCGGCGAATGGGCGAAATCCGGCCTCGTGAACATCGTCGGCGGCTGCTGCGGCACGACGCCGGACCACATCCGCGCCATCGCCGAGGCGGTGAAGGGCGCGAAGCCCCGCGTGATCCCGGCGCGCACCCGGCGGATGCGCCTCTCCGGGCTCGAGATGTTCGAGGCGGGCGACCCGTCGGGCGATCAGGAAGAAGAGGAGGCCGCCGCATGATCGGGACCTTCATCAATGTCGGCGAGCGGACCAACGTCACCGGCTCGGCGAAGTTCAAGAAGCTCATCATGGCGGGCGACTACCCCGCCGCGCTCGAGGTCGCGCGCCAGCAGGTCGAGAACGGCGCCCAGATCATCGACGTCAACATGGACGAGGGCCTGCTCGACAGCGTCGAGGCGATGCGGACCTTCCTCAACCTGCTCGCCGCCGAGCCCGACATCGCGCGCGTGCCAATCATGATCGACAGCTCGAAGTGGGAGGTGATCGAGGCCGGCCTGAAATGCGTCCAGGGCAAGGCGGTCGTGAACTCCATCTCGCTCAAGGAGGGCGAGGAGCAGTTCCTCGAACAGGCCAAGCTCGTGCGCCGCTACGGCGCGGCCGTCGTCGTGATGGCCTTCGACGAGGTCGGCCAGGCCGACACCGCCGACCGCAAGTTCGAGATCTGCAAGCGCGCCTACGACCTGCTGGTCGAAAAGGCCGGCTTCGACGCCTGCGACATCATCTTCGACCCGAACATTTTCGCGGTCGCGACGGGCATCGAGGAGCATGACGACTACGCCGTCGCCTTCATCGAGGCCGCGCGGCGCATCCGCGAGGCGATGCCGGACGTCCACATCTCGGGCGGCCTCTCCAACATCTCCTTCTCGTTCCGCGGCAACGACCCGGTGCGCGAGGCGATGCACTCGGTGTTCCTGTTCCACGCCATCCGCGCGGGCATGGACATGGGCATCGTGAACGCCGGCCAGATCACCGTCTACGATGACATCCCCGACGAGCTGCGCGAGCATGTCGAGGACGTGATCCTGAACCGCCGCAGCGACTCGACCGAGCGCCTGCTCGCCATCGCCGACAAGTATCGCGGCTCGGGCGAGGCGAAGGCCAAGGAAGACCCGAAGTGGCGCGAGGCGCCGGTTGAGGAGCGCCTCCGCCACGCCCTCGTCCACGGCATCACCGATTTCGTCGTCGACGACACCGAGGAGGCGCGGCAGAAGGCCGAGAAGCCCCTCCACGTCATCGAGGGCCCGCTGATGGACGGCATGAACGTCGTCGGCGACCTGTTCGGCGCGGGCAAGATGTTCCTGCCGCAGGTGGTGAAGTCCGCCCGCGTGATGAAGGCCGCCGTCGCCCATCTCATCCCCTACATGGAGGAGGAGAAGAAGCGCTCCGGCGACACCTCCGCCAAGGGCAAGATTCTGATGGCGACGGTGAAGGGCGACGTCCACGACATCGGCAAGAACATCGTCGGCGTCGTCTTGCAGTGCAACAACTACGACGTGGTCGATCTCGGCGTGATGGTCCCGACCGAGGACATCCTCGACGCCGCCGAGAAGGAGAAGGTGGACGTGATCGGCCTCTCCGGCCTCATCACCCCCTCGCTCGACCGCATGGTGGACGTGGCCAGCGAGATGAAGCGCCGCGGCATGACCAAGCCGCTGCTGATCGGCGGCGCCACGACCTCGAAGAAGCACACCGCGCTGAAGATCGCGCCGCAATACGACCACGGCGTGATCCATGTGGACGACGCCTCCAAGGCCGTCGGCGTGGTCTCGCGGCTGCTCTCGAAGGACATGAAGCCGCAATACCTCGCGCAGATCGAGGACGATCACGCCAAGATCGTAAAGGCGAGCGAGGCGGGCTCCAAGAAGCGCTCGCTCACGCCGCTGGTGGAGGCGCGCGAGAACCGCTTCGACGGCGGCTGGGGCGAGTACAAGGCCCCGAAGCCGAACCTCTCCGGCCTGCAGGTGTTCGACCGCTACGACGTGGGCGAGCTGCGCGAGTACATCGACTGGACGCCGTTCTTCTGGACCTGGGAGATGAAGGGCAGCTACCCGGCGATCATGGAGGACCCCGACCGCGGCGAGGTCGCGCGGGAGCTTCACGGGAACGCCCTCAAGATGCTCGACCAGATCGTGGCGGAGAACTGGTTCCGCCCGCGCGCCGTCATCGGCCTCTGGCCGGCCAACGCCGAGGGCGACGACATCCACGTCTTCGCCGACGAGAAGCGCGAGAAGATCCGCGCGCGGTTCCACATGCTGCGCCAGCAGGGCACCAAGAGCGCGGGCCGGCCGAACTACTGCCTGTCGGACTTCGTGGCGCCGAAGGGCGCGCCGGACTGGATCGGCGGCTTCGCCGTCACCGCCGGGGCCGAGGCGCACGACATCGCCGAGGACTTCAAGAAGAAGGGCGACGACTACAACTCGATCATGGTGCTGGCGCTGGCCGACCGTCTGGCCGAGGCCTTCGCCGAGCGGATGCACCAGCGCGTGCGCCGCGAGTTCTGGGGCTACGCGGCGGACGAGAGCCTGCCGAACGAGGCGCTGATCGAGGAGGAATACCGCGGCATCCGCCCGGCGCCCGGCTACCCGGCCTGCCCGGACCACACCGAGAAGCGGACGCTGTTCGATCTGCTCCAGGCCGAGAAGCACACCGGCCTGACGCTGACCGAAAGCTACGCGATGTGGCCGGCGGCGGCGGTCTCGGGCCTCTACTTCGCCCATCCCGGCAGCGCCTATTTCGGCGTCGGCCGCATCGGCCGCGACCAGATCGAGGACTATGCGGGCCGCAAGAAGGCCCCGCTGGACGAGATCGAGAAGTGGCTCGCGCCCAACCTCGGCTACGAGCCCGAGAGCGGCGTCCCCGAGCCGGTCCGCGCCATCGCGTGACGGGTCCCGGGCGTCGGGGTCCAGTCCGGGGACTGGAGGGGACGTTGGCGCGCTGGGCGGCTCCGTTTCGTGCGGAGGATCGCGCGAACGCCCCAGGGTGGTCGCTTTGGAACGTTCGGGCTATTGCGATTTATCGCGCAAGCGACTGTAACTGCGGCGCTTCTCGCTGCCGTCGCAATGCGACCGCCCCCGGAATGGGGCGTTCGCGCGATCCGGGCTGGTCGCCCGGATCGCCATCACCGCCAAGCGGAAGGCGAACGACCGCGCGATCCCGCATCGCCGCCGCGACGCGCCCGGCGCCCTTCCGCCGCTTTCCCTCGCCCGGTCGCCGCAATAGAACTCCCGACGCAGCCCTCCGGAGCGCCCGCCGCCGTCCATGACCGCCATCCTCGCCGAGGCCGGGCTCGACGCCCTCGCGCTCGCCGTCGCCTTCGCCGCCTTCTTCGTCGGCGCCTTCGTGAAGGGGGCGCTCGGCTTCGGCATGCCGCTCATCACCATGGCGATCGTGCCGCTGTTCGCGCCGGTCGACCTCGCGCTCGCGCTGAACGCCATCGTGGCCGGCACGCTCAACGTCACCCAGACCCTCGAGGGCGGCCGCGCGCTGCCGGCGATCCGGCGCTTCTGGCCGGCGGTGGTCGCGCTCGGGCCGGGGGTCGCGGTCGGGGCGCT
>AACY020522881.1_pt1 | contig 17210 bp, 11 predicted proteins | sample 267378 | NCBI WGS metagenome assembly AACY02 (sample SAMN02954345, study PRJNA13694) | marine metagenome | biome: aquatic; feature: ocean; material: water; isolation source: isolated as part of a large dataset composed predominantly from surface... | reverse complement strand
GGGGTTCTCATACCGGCAGATCGCCGCCTGGTTGGGGTTGAGTTTGGGTCGGGTGCAGCAGATGCGTAACGATGATCCCGGTCCCCGCCGGCGCGGAAAGATTGAGATCGCGGTGGAGCAGCGGCTGGGTCAGATGCCCGCGCAGGCGACCCCGGAGGAGAAGATGAAGGTGCTGTTCCCTGTTATTTTGTCGTACCGGCATGGTGCGCGGGTGCCCGCGAAACGAGTCGCGCAGATGTTGGACGTGCCGGTATCTGCGGTGCGGAAACCGTGGGCGGTGGCGGTGGAGCAATTTCAATCGTCTTGACCCGCCTGCTGGGCTCCTTCTCGAGTGTCCAGGGTGGCTAGGTTCCGTTAGGGACACCCCTGCATGGTTGTAGCGAACTCGCAGAAGGGGTGCCCGGTCGATGACGTGCCGTTCTAGTTCCGTGAATTCGGTGTCCACGTCGTTGGCGATCGCGTCCAACCCTGATTTGAACGAGACGCAGGTGCAGTCGCTGTTTCACAGTCTGCGCCGCAGCGGCGCCGCTAGTGAGCAGCCGGCGCCGCTGCCAAGTGAGTTCGACACGCATGTGGAGAATCTGCGTTTTCGGATCCGCAACGATGATTCCTTAACGAAATCGGCGCGGTCGCGTTATTTGGCTCGGTTGGCGTCGGTGGATGAGGATGATTTCCCGGATGGAAAAACGTGGTATGCGGTGCGGGAACTCGCGCCGGCCGCGGGGGCGGCGCAAACCCGGCTCGCGTCCATTTACGACCAGGCGAGCGTGGACATGAAAGTGGACCCTGGGAAAGTTCGCATGATGATGGACGAATGGAGGGACGCGCCGCTGGGTGCCTACGAGCAATGTTCGGCTCCGGATCCGCAGTTCCAGTACCACAACTTCGCTGGCGTCCCCGAGGATGAGGACACGCAAAGATCGCTGCGCAAACTGGGGTATGAGCATTTCCTCACCCAGCCGTACCCGGTGTTCGTGTACGGCACGCTGCGGCAGGGGCAAGGCAACAATCATCTCCTCGACGACGCCTATACGAGCATCAACCCTGGTCGTGTGTACGGCTGCTCGGTGTACGGCGGGCAGTGGGGGTTCCCCTACGCCTGCGAAAGCCCCGACCCGGAGTCGTTGACGGTGGGGGAGGTGGTGTGGCTGCGTGACGATGAATCCGGGGACACTGCTCGGTACATGATGGACGCGCTCGAGGGATTCCATTCAGATCGCCCTAGTGGTTCGCATTATGAACGTATTCGCACAACCGCCACTATCCACACATCCCGCGGGGTGGAGTCGATTCCGGTGTGGATGTATGTCGCCCGCGGCAGCAGCCAGGCTCGCCTGGTGGACGAAACCCCCATCCCGCATGGGGACTGGGTGGCGGCTCGGCGGGAATACAACGCTACCCGCGGGTTCTAACCTTACCGCCGCCGATACCGAATACATGTCATCTATCATCACAGGTCGGGTTGTCATCCCCGACGATTTCATTGCCGAAACACCCACCCAAGAAACCATCGACGCGGGATTGGATGCCGCGTGGGCGGCGCTGTCCGCCGCCACCGACCAGGTAGTGCGCGCCACATCTGCTGCCTTGTTCGCTGCCGTGCGGGCGCATGTTCCTGCCGTGCGGGATGTGTGGGTGCGGATGGACACCAGCCACGAACCGGCGCACGGGCACGTGGACGGCATCTTCACGTACGATAATCATGACATGCTGCCGGAAGTTCGTGAAGAAGAATGGATGCTGGCGGTGGAGGAATTCGCGTGGGATTTAGGGCACGTCGCGCCCGCCCATTTCGTCCGTCACAACATCATCGGTGACACGCGTCGGCTGATCATTACCACTGTCGACGACTCTGCCTCGTGACCGCACCCACCGGCACGGAACCCACCGCGGTGGGGGGCTCGGTGCCGGCACCACCCGCGTGGCAGGCGCTCGCGGAAATCGCCACCATCTTGCCTGCCGACGAACCTGCTGTTGCCTCCACTGCCGGACGCAGCCCCCACCAGTGGTCCACGCGGGACGCGGTACGGCTGTACGACACGATCCTCTTGCCCCGCTACGCCGACACCTGCCGCGACCACGGATACGACACCGCGCTGCTGTCCGACCCGCGCCCCCATCTGATGCTGCGGGTCAGTGAGGGGTACCCGCATTCAGTGGAAGTAACCGGACGGTATCTACCGCCAGACGTGGTGGCGCCGTTGACCCGCGCTGGGGCGCAGTTCGATGACCAGGGGTGTGCGTGGCTGCCCACCCACCCGGGGATGCTCGCAGATCTGCGCGAAGCCGTGCAGCGCGGCAACATCACCGTCGAAGACACCGCCGCGGTGTTGCTGCGGCGCCTGGCCGCACACGAAACACCCTCCGCTGTGGTGTTCTCCCCGGACAAAAAAAACCTGCATTTGGCTCGCGTGGACGGGGCACCCAACCCGTGGGGGCGGGTGCCGGCGGCACGGTGGGTGGACAAGCATCACGCGTTCGTGGTGTCGGCGACGCAGGCTCCCGCCGTCGTCGCGGTCGCCGACGACGCGCAAGTGACAGTCGCAGGAGATGTGCGCGAATACGCCGAACGCGCCAGTCGCGTGTTCGACTACGACGGCACCATCGACGGGTTACGCACCGTGCGGCTTAACGAACTGGTGTGCCTGGATTCCCGGATGGTCACCAAGTTCACCAAAATGGGGATCGAGACGATCTACGACCTGCTCACGTGGGTTCCGCTGCGGTATGTGGACAGGTCGAAGTACACCGCGGTGTCCCGGCTGAGCGTGGGGGAGTTCTCCTCGGTGCGGGGCGTCGTCGCGACGGTGGATACGTTCACGCGCCCGCGGCGCTGCAAACTGGTGATCCGTGATGACACGGGCCGGTTGGATGTGACGTTTTTTAACTCCACCTGGCAGGCACGCCGTTTCCGGGTCGGGGATGAGGTGCTCGTGTCCGGGACTGTGTCGGTGTGGGAAGGCGGGTCGCGTCGCGTCCTGCAGATGACGAACCCAGTGATCGATAAGTGGGAAGACAACACGGAACCGTTCCTGCCGATCTACCCGCAGTCCGGCGTCGCAGACATCAGCACATGGAACATTCTGGTAGCAGCGAAGGAGGCTCTCGCGCGGTTGGGGAACCTGACTGATCCTGTCCCGGTGGAGATTCAACGCCGCTACCACCTGCCCGCCCGAGGGGCGGCGTACCGGGATGTGCATTTACCGTCCGGGGAGGACGCGGTGCGGGGGGCGCGGCGGCGGATCGCGTTCGATGAAATGTTCCGGCTGCAAGGCGCCTTGCTGTACACCAAACAGCAGCACCACCAACAACCATCCACGCCGTTGACGACCGACGGGGAACTGGTGTCGGGGTTTGTGTCATCGCTACCGTTCTCATTGACCAGCGAGCAGCAGTCCGCGTGGGAAGGGATCGCCGAAAGCCTGCACCAGGAACACCCGATGCATCGACTCTTGCAAGGCGATGTGGGGAGCGGGAAAACGATGCTCGCGGTGCTGTCCGCGCTCAGCGCCGTCGACAGTGGGCAGCAAGCCGCCGTGATGGCGCCCACCGAAATCCTCGCCACACAACTACATCGAGAATTCACCACCCGGCTCACCGGCGCGCACCTACCCGACGGGACACCCATACGGATAGAACTCCTCACGAATAAGCAGCGGGGAAAGAAACGCACCGCCCTCATCGAAGACATCAACACCGGGAACGTGCACATCACCGTCGGCACGCACGCGCTCCTCGATGACGCCGTCCAGTTCCACAACCTCGCGGTAGTCGTGGTCGATGAGCAGCACCGGTTCGGGGTGGAGCAGCGTGCCCTGCTGCGGGATAAACCCTCCAACGGGCTGGTGCCGCACACCCTGGTGATGACCGCGACACCGATCCCCCGCACCGCCGCGATGACCGTGTTCGGTGACCTGGACGTGTCCACCATCACCGCGCTACCACCCGGTCGGCAACCCATCCACACCGAATGGCTCAACACACCCGTCGAATTGGAAGAACCACAACTGGAGCCGTGGACGCATATTCACGAGGCAGTCGCGGCGGGGCATCAAGCGTACGTGGTGTGCCCACTAGTGACCGAAAGTGAACGCCTGCAAGCCGCGAACGCCGAAGAAACCCACCAATTGCTCGCCGACCACGCGTTAGCGGGGCTGCGGGTGGGGTTAGTGCACGGGCAGCAGAAACCGGACGTGCGGCAGGAAACGATGGAGCAGTTCACGCGGGGAGAATTAGATGTTCTGGTTGCGACGACAGTGATCGAGGTGGGGGTGAACGTACCCAACGCCACTGTGATGGTGATTTTGGATCCGGCGCGGTTCGGGATCGCGCAACTGCACCAGTTACGGGGTCGTGTTGGTCGCGGGGACGCCGCGTCGCAGTGTTTCCTGGTTGGGGAAGCCTCCACCGATGAAGGACGGCAACGGTTGAACGCGTTGACCTTGTCTACGGACGGGTTCCATCTCGCGGAGGTGGACTTAGGTATCCGCGGACCGGGGTCGCTACTAGGTTCTTCCCAGTCCGGGACCGGGAAATGGGTGATCGCGGACGCCGGCGCCGACCGAGACCTCCTCGAGAACACCCGCACCGAAGTGCACACACTGCTCACCAGCGACGTGGGGCTCACCGAACATCCGGAGTTACGGACCGAAATACACCACACCCTCGAAAGCGGAGCCGTGGATTGGCTCCACAAGTCCTAGCCGCAGCAGCACGGCAGGCATTACCTTCCTACACGTCACCGCACCCGGGGGTGAGAACGCCGGCGACGCTGCGTCGTGCTGCGTGGCGGTCAGTTGGTCTCGGCGGGGGAATCCGCAGTCGAACCGTCCGCACTGTCCGCACCATTCGCATCTTCGGCGGTTTCAGCGGTTTCACTGCTGTCAGTGTCGGTGCTGCCCTCCGTACCGTCCGGCTGACCCTCCGGCGGAGTGGCGCCCTCATCCACCGCGATCGGGAAATCATTCACCAGCGCCGTGAACTGATCCACCGTCACCGTGGAAATGTCCACATCCTCCCCATTCACACGAATCGTGGGTGTGGCTTGCACTCCCGCCGACGGCATGAAATCGGTCAACGACTGCACGTACGCAACATAAGGTTCCTCCCGCACGCACTGTTCGAACGCCGCCATGTTCTCCACCTGGCTCAGTTCCCCGAACCGCAGCAGCGTCTCCACCGGGTACCCCACACCCGGCTCTTGCGGCTGATTTAAGTACATCGTGTCGATGAACCGGTCGAACGCTCCCGCGTCCGCTGCGCACCCGACCGCGTTACCCGCACGGATCGAATCCTCACCCAAGAAACCCACGAAGAAATGCTCCACCGCGGTGTTCCCGGCCGCGACACTATCATCAATGATCGCGTCCCCGACCTCATGGAACACCTTGCAGTACGGGCACTGCGGGTCAGCCCACACATCCACGTAGGTGGCGGCGCTGTCCGGGTCACCGAACACATACCCACGGTTCGCCGCCGGCACACCCGCCGGCAACGCGATCTCACCGGAGGTGCCCCCATCCAAGGTGTCGGTGCCACTTGTGGGGGCGTCACCTGTCGAGGGCGCGGCGGGTGCGGGAGTGTCCGGGTCGCGGATCAAATCCCGGTCCGGTGCTTCCTCCGCAGCCGAACTACGACTTGTCTGCTCCTCGCCCAGGCTCGTGAACACTGTCACCGCCAAACCCAAAGCAATCACTAACGCCAACATCACCCCCACAAGCATGGGGCGAACCCGGCGCGCCGGCGGCGGAGCAATCGACGACGCCACTGTTGACGTAGCCGAGGACGCGTACACCGACTCCACAGACACCGGTTCAGGTGTCGCCGAGATCGGATCCGTAGTGGGCTCATCTGACGGGTTGGTGGCGGCGTCATCGCTGGGCGTGTTGGTCATGCATGTTGGTATCGGCCCGCGGCGCCGTTAGAGGGTTTCCCTCACCAGATTTTTGCTATTTTGATGCCGATACAGCGTAGGTGATCGCACTACGCCGCACGCACGCCACGCCACGAGTAGAAGTAGGCGCATTCTCACCTGCCCGCGGGTTCACCCTCGTGGAGTTGCTGGTCGTGATTGTCGTAATCGGGATCCTCGCCGCGATCGCGATACCGGTATTCCTTAGCCAGGCGGATAAAGCCAGCGACACCGCACTGAAGTCCGACCTCACGAACGCGGCGAAGTTGCTGCAGGTCGCGGAAGCGAACGGCGAAAACCTGCCGTCGGAATTCGCCGCCGGGGACGTCGTCGATCTCGGTACCGCCGGCACCTTCAGCGCATCGGAAACGCTCACCGTCACCGGCTCCGGAGAAACCCTGTGCATAGAGGGAACTTCGGCGTCCGGGAACGTGTTCTCCGTAGATCTAGACGCGGGTATCCGCAATTACGACTGCAACGGCTACGAGGGTGGCTGGCAACCCCTCCAAGCCACCGGCGGGGACAGCGTCTACGACATAACCGACGACGGTGTGACCTACCGCGTCCACGAATTCACCGCCGTGGGTGCAGTAACATTCACCGTCACGGACGCGGGGTCCCTTGGCGACATCGAATATTTGGTGGTCGCTGGCGGCGGTGGTGGGGGTGGCGCCAGCGCAGGCTACGGTGCCGGTGGCGGTGGCGCGGGTGGCGTGCTATCTAGTGCCACCAGTGAACCGCTTGAGGTCACCGCGCAGGAGTACACCATCCAGGTCGGTGCTGGCGGCGCGGGTGGGATCTCGGGTGCGTCAGGCGTCCAATCACCTACCCGCGGGGAAAACGGCGGCGACTCCAGCATCGGAAACGAGATCGTCGCAGTGGGCGGTGGTGGCGGCGGGCGGGGACAAAACACGGAACGGGACGGACTGCCCGGCGGTTCCGGCGGTGGTGCGGCGAGTTTGTACAACCATGAAAACCCGGGGACGGTGATGGCGCAAGGGGGTACCGGCACGCCGGGGCAAGGGTTCGCGGGTGGCACCGGTATCCGCGGGGATGGGGTGTCGGCGTGGCTCGCTGGAGGCGGAGGGGGCGCCGGCGGGGTGGGGAGCAACGGGGTGTATTCGCCGACGCGGCAACTCAGCCCCGGCGGGGTGGGAGTGATCTCCACCATCACCGGGGAATTAGGTATTTACGCTTCCGGTGGTGATGGCGGGTATTGGCAAGTGGGGGAGGGTATTGACGGTAGCGCCGGTGAGGACGGCACCGGCAACGGCGGCGATGGTGCGTCCACCGCCGGCAGTTGGCGCGCCGGGCACTCGGGAGGATCCGGGATTGTGATCGTGCGTTACCCCCTGACCGCTCCGTAACACCTTCGCCTCACGAGTAGGGCTCGTGGATGGGTGCGCGAATCGCTACGGCGGGCCGATACGTGCGGGTACTGGGATGTATCGCGAGGAAGAAGAGTCATGATGAGTGTGCCACGCCCGCACCGTGTCCGTGGTTTCACGCTGGCGGAGTTGCTGGTGGTGATTGTTGTGCTTGGGATTTTGGCGGCGATCGCTATTCCGGTATTCTTGTCGCAGGCGGATAGGGCGAGCGCCGCGGCGTTGAAGAGTGAGTTGGCGAATGCCGCGAAACTCTTGCAGGTCGCCGAGGCGAACGGGGAAGCCCTCCCCTCGGAGTTCACGTCCGGGCAGGTGGTGGACTTGGGTACGGCGGGCACGTTCACCGCGTCGCAGGATCTCACCGTCACCGGCAGCGGAGAATCGTTGTGTGTGGAGGGTATGTCGGGGTCGGGGAGCACGTTCTCCCATGACGTGACGCACGGGTTGCGGAATTACGACTGCGCGGGGAATGAGAACGGGTCTGCGGTGATTACCGATGGGTTGCTGGTGTATCTGGACGCCGGGAATCCGCAGTCCTATCCCGGGGAGGGGGACACCTGGTTCGACCTCAGCGGCAACGACAACCACGGCACGCTGGCCAACGGGGTGGGGTTTGATCCGGCGAATAAGGGGTCGCTGACGTTCGACGGTGTTAATGATCATGTGCAAGTGGATATGCGGTTGGATCAGTTGTCGGATAACGAGTACACGGTGATCGCGGGCGCGAAGTTGGATTCCATTTCCACGTCCCGCCGGCATATTTTTAGTAGCGATAGTGGTGGGCATGATTGGAGTTTTGGTGCCGGTGGACGGTCGGCTGGACCCCATTTCATTGCGTTTACTGGCAGCAACGCCGTACGGGGTAGCGAGCAGGACACCGACTGGCATATTTTCGCCACGCAATGGTCCGCCGACATCGGAACACGGATGTATTTGGATAACACGTTGGATGCCACCTCGGGTGTGTCGTTTGACCCGAACGTCAATAGTGTGATCAATATCGGCGACAACCCGGGGGACTGGGTGGAGTATTGGCATGGGGATGTGGCGTTTGTGCTCGTGTATGACCGGGTGTTGTCCGAAGCCGAGTTAACCCAAGCGTTTACCACGTTTAAGAACCGGTACGGGCTGTAGTTGTGTTGTTGAACGTGGCGCGCCTGCAGTCCCGCGACGCCGCTAGATGAGGTCGTGCCAGGTTTGTTCGGTGATGCCGGAGCGGGTGATGCCGTAGCGGCGTAGTACGCAGCGGGCTATTTCGGCGCGGTGGGCGCGCATGCTGGGAGTCCATTCGTCTAGGTCGGTGGGTTCGTCGTCGCGGGGTTGGTAGGTGAGGATGAGTTCGCCGGTGGGGTAGGGGACGGGTTCTTCCCACGCGTGTTCGGGGTGGGGGTTGGCGGGGTGCCGGTGGAGGTCGTCGAGGTGGGGGTTGTCCCAGCCGGCGTCGGCGAGGTCGGTGACGAGGCGGAGGGGGTAGCCGTCGAGGGGGAAGCGGATGCTCAGGTGCAGGGGGGCGGTGCGGGAGGTGGTGCGGATTTGTACGCGCACGCGCGGGTCGATGCTGGAGGGGGTGGCGGTGAGGTGGTGGATGCGGCAGCGTTGTTGTTCGCGCGCGCGGAGGTCACCGGACATAGGTACGGGTATAGCACGCGAAGGCGGGTGTGGGGCAGCGCGGACGTCCATTAGGTCTCCAGGGGCAGGTGTTGGGGAAGCGCCGGGGCCCCCGGGGTTGTGGGTGGGGGTGTGTAGAGGTTGAGGAGTCGGGAGTGGGGTAGGTCGGCGGAGAGGATGGTTTCTCCTTCGGGTCCGTTGCGGTTTTTGATCACGAAGAGGTCGACTTCGCCGGCGCGGTGGTGGTGGGGGTCGCCGTGGTCGTCGCGGTGCAGCATCATCACCACGTCGGGGTCTTGTTCTCCTGCCCAGCGTAAGTCGGCGAGCCCGTATTTGTGGGTGGTGTGTCCGTCGGGTTTGCGGTTGAGTTGGCTGGCGGCGAGGACGGGTGCGAGGTCGCGGGAGAGGACTTTGAGTTCGCGGGAGAGGGCTTCGGCTTGCGCGGCTTTGTTGGTGTCGCCGCCGGGGAGGGGGTCGAGGAGTTGGACGTAGTCGATGGCGATGAGGGCGAGGGTGCCGTGTTTGCGTTTGATGGATAGGGCGGCGCCGCGGATGTCGGCGAAGGTGCGGCGGGTGGAGTCTTGGATGTAGAGGGGCGCGTGGGTGAGGGTGTCGGCGGCGGTGCGGGCGGTGTGTTCTTGTTCGGGGGTGAGGGTGGCGTCGCGGATGGCGCGCAGGGGTACGCCGCTGATCGCGGCGGTGAGTCGTTGGGAGATTTCCTGGGTGCTCATTTCGAGGCTGAATAAGATGACGGGTTGGTGTTGGGTGACGGCGATGTGCCGGCAGATGTCGAGGATGGCCACACTTTTGCCCATGCCGGGGCGTCCGCCGAGGATGAATAGTTGTCCGGGGTGGATGCCGGTGATGAGGGCGTCGAGTCCTCGGTAGCCGGTGGGGTAGTAGGTGGTGTCGATGAGTCCGTCGCGGATGCCGGTGGAGGTGGTGATGGCGTCGTGGACGGCGTCGGCGGCGGTGGTGAGGCGGTGGTCGGTGCCGTGGTCGAGGGCGGTGAGGATGTCGTTGGCGATTTGGGTGGGTGCTTCGGCGGCGTCGACGCTGGGGTTTTGGGTGCGTTGGTAGCCGCGGAGGAGTTCTTGGGCGATGCGCCGCAGGTTGGCTTTGTTGTGCACGGTGGTGGCGTAGTAGGCGGCGGCGGTGGGGCTGGGGGTGCGGTTGAGGAGGGTGTGCAGGTAGGCGCCGTTGCCGATTTGGTCGCGTAGTCCGGCGGTGCCGGCTTCGATGGTGACGCTGGCGGTGTCGATGGGGGTGCCGCGTTGGAACATGCCGGTGATGAGGGCGAAGAGTTGCTGGTGGAGGGGGTGGTAGAGGTCGTCGGCGGTGCAGTGTTCGAGTGCGTCGATGACCGCGTCGACCGAGAGTAGCATCGCCCCGAGGAGCGCGGTTTCTGCGGCGGGGTCGTAGGTGGGTTCACTGGCGGGGTGGTCGTGGGGTGGTTCGGGGTTGTGGTGGCTGGTCATGTCGGCGGCAGGTGAGGGTGCTGGCGTTGGTGTTCGGTGAGGACGGTGTGCGCGGTGCGCCTCCAGGTGGCGCCTTGTTCGGCGCTGGTGGCGTGGGGTGGGAGGGTGGCGTGGGCGCGGGCGGTGATGGTGGCGCGTAGTTCGCTGGCGGTGGGTTCACCGAGCGCGGCGATCGCGGCGAGTAGCGCCGCGGTGGTGGGCAGATGTGTGGTGCGCGCTGCGGCGTTGGGTGGGGCGTCGTTCGGGGTGGTGTCTTCTGTGGGTGTTGTGGGGTGCGCCGCGGAAGGGGGTGTGGAAGTAGAGGTGAATGTGGGCGGGTGTGGTCCGGGGGTGAGGGTGACGTAACCGTCTGGGGTGAGGATGACTGGGGCGTGGGGGGTGTAGTCGGGGGGAGGGCGGCGGTTGTTGTGTTGGGTGCGTACCCATCCGCCGTTGAGGTTAGGGCGGGTGCGGCGGTAGTCCATTAGCGCGCACAGCAGATGCCAGTTGGCGGTGGCGAGGAACCGGTCGGCATGCCACCAGTCCAAGGTGCGCATTTCGGCGACGAGTGCCGCGCGGATCTTTGGTGGGCAGTGTGTGCCCTCCGGGAACTCCGTGCCTTCCATGGTTGGGGTGGTGTGTGTGGGCTGGTGGGCAGTGTTCACTGCTGCTGGTGGGGGGTTTGTGTCTTCCACCGGTGGGTAGGTATCTATATATGTTGGTTTATGTCTATTTCTAAAAGCATGTAAGTCATATACGCGGCTGTTTGTGGTGGTCACAAAGTGCGGTTCGGGGCTGCTGGTGGGTGAAACGTGCCTATCCGGGTTGGTGGGGTCGCTGCTCGCCCGCGCCGCGGCGACGGGTGAATTGTCGGGTGTGTCTGATTTGCCGGGTAGGGGGGCGGGGGTCTGGCCACCCATATCGCACGAATCGGCGGGGTGCAGGTGCGGGTGGGTGGTCGTGTTCGCGCCGGATAGATGCGGGAACAGGTTCGGGCAGGTGAGGTGCCAGGTGCTGCGGGAGGCGGCGTGGGATCCGCGTCCCCGCCCGGGAAGGTAGATCACGTACCCCAAGTCGTGCAGTCGGCGGGACTGGGCGGCGACTTTCTTGGTGTTCCAACCGCGGTGGTCACCGGCGAGAGCGTCGACGATGTCGCTTTGCCGGGCGGTGAGGTGGCTGCTGCCGGTGGGGGTGAGGCTGGCCATGGTCACTAGCAGCAGCGCCGCGTCGGGCCCGGCGGTGCGGGTGAGGGTGAGCAGCGCGGTCGGGGTCAAGGTCAGCAGCGGCGGTGGGGGGTTCGGTGCGCTGAGCGCATCGGGCTGGGGGTGCCCGGTGGTGGGGGTGGGGTGAGGCTGCGGGTGGGGGTTGCCGAGGGTGCTGGTCATGGGGTGTGCCCTTCGCGGGGCAACCGCCCGTGCCGGTGCAGGTGCGCCGCCCACGCCCCCACGGGAAGCAGCAGGTTGATGGCGGCGGGTAGGTAGTGCTCGAGCAGGGTGGTGGGGGTGGCGAGCACCGCCACTTGGGGCCATACCACTGCCAGCGTTTCCTCCAGGGTGGGGAACTGGTCGCTGGGTTGCTTTAAGGGGGAGTCGGGGCGGGTGCGGGGGGCGAGGTCGTGGCAGAGCCGGCGTAGGGATTGGTCGCGGGCGCTGGTGACCGCGGCAGGCAGGTCGCTCCAGAGCCCGAAGCGGGAGGTGGCGGTCAGGGCGCGCAGGGTGAGAATGTCTCCGCTGGTGAGGTGTTCGTGGGGGATGAGTCCGCGCTTTTGGAGGTGCCGGGCGGCTTTGTCGGGCACTGCGGCGCGTTGCCAGGCTTGATGGAACGACCAGGTGCGCGCCTGCTCGTCGGCGCGGGGGATCGGGTCGGACACGTCCACGGCTCCTTCGACGAATGACACCTGTGTGATTCGCGTGTTGTGCCCAGCGTAGGAGCCGACCGGCGGACGTGTCCGACGCCACGCCGAAACCACGCCACGAGTATTCGACGCAGCGTCAACATGGTTCGACGCCACGCCCACCAGGGAGAAATCGTTCGACGCAGCGTCGAACTACCCTGCGACCAGCACACCACCCGCGTTTGGCGCATTGTCGAAGCCTGGCGGCGCTCGGGGGCGCCGGGATTACCGGAACGGGTCCTCACCGCTTGCCACAGCAAGCGCCGAGGCGCGCCACCACTGCCCGATCGGCAACCAGGTCGCCGCTTGCAGGGGCCCGTCCAGGAGGCGGGCGGGGATCTCGGTGAGAGTGTCCACGGTACGCACGCTGGTGCGGGTGACCAGCAGCCCCGCGTCGATGGGTAGGTGCGCCTCGGCGCACATGCCGCGGATCAGGCGCACCATCAGTTGGTGCCGGTCGGCGGCGTCCGCCAGGGGGGCGGTGTGCGTGGCGGACCCGGCACGCAAGATCACCTCATCGACCCGCCCATAGGGGGGAGTACCGAGGTAGCCGCCGCGTTGCCAGGCGCGGGCGAGAGCGCGGGTGGTGTGGGCGCGGCGAGCCAACCCCACCAGGGAGGTTTCTTCCACGTCGGGGTGTCCTTTCTGAGAGGGGCGCCGGCGGGGGTGTGCCGTGGTTGCCCGGGTGTGCCTGGGGGTCCGTGTGCCGCCCGGTGTGGAGGGTGGGGAGGTCCCGAAGGGGGGTGGTGAGGTGCGCCACGGTTTCCCCGAGGTACGCCGTGCGTTGCCGGGGTGGCGAGGCGCACCGCACCGCGTTAGGAAGACGGTACACCACGGGTGGCGAGGTACGCCACCGGCGTGCCGTGGCTACGGGGCGGGGGCCGATAAAACCTGTGGTTCGGGATCAAGCAGGGGTGACCCGGGAGGGATCCGGTGTGAGGCTGCGTCATCACCACGAGAGGCGTGTGGGGTTCTGGCGGGCCCATATCCGCCCGGGTAGCGCGGTGGCGGGGTTCACGCTCGCGGAGATTATGACGGTGGTGGCGATCGTGGGGATCCTCGCCGCGGTCGCGATCCCGCTGTTGATGAACCAGCGCGACAACGCCGAAGACACCGCCGCGCGTTCCACTGTGGAAACGATCACCGGCACGGTGCAAACCCGGCTAGCGACCATGGGGTCGCTGCCGGCGGGCGGGCAGTGGAACATCTGCCACACCGCGAGCACCTACCCCGGGGAGGACACCCCGGCGAACATGTGCCCCACCGGCACTTGGACCACCTACCAGGCCAGCGACAGCACCCCGGTAGATCCGTCGCTGGGCGGCTCCATCCCCGACACCGTGGAGGTGCAAGGCTCGGTTGCCGAGGACGGCACCTACTGTGTGCAAGCCTCCACCACCGGCAGCGACCCGGTGACCTACCATCAAACCGACGCCGACATGAACCCGGTCGCGGGCACCTGCCTCGCGGACGGCTGGTCCACACCCCCGCAAGCCCCCGGCGCGGCGGACCGCGGCGCCGCCCCGGGCGCGGACCTGCCCGACGCGCCCACCGGGCTGACGGTGTACCAACCCAACGAACGACGCGTGGACGTACAATGGGATAGTAAACCGAATGCCACCTACCAGGTGGTGATCACCGGGCAGCCCACGAAAACCTTCACCGCACCCGCCGTCGCCGGCACCGCCTCCTGCGTGTTCCCCGCCGACACCTGCGACGGGGACACCGAAGGGAAACTCTACGGCGGCAACTACACCGCGATCGTGCGGGAGAAAGGACCCGCCGGCGCGGGACCGGGCGCGAAAGTGAACTTCACCATCGTGCCCACTGTCGCCTACGCCCCCGGCGACGTCACCGCCCTGAGTGCCACCCCGTCCGACACCAGCATCGACCTGACCTGGACCGCGCCCAGTGACACCGGCGGGTACCCGGTCACCGGGTACACCGTGCAGTCAGCGACCAGCCCCACCGGACCGTGGACCGACCACGGCGCCAGCGTGTTCACCTCCCGCACCCTGACCGGGCTCACCAACGGCACCGAATACTTCCTGCGCGTCGCCGCCACCAACACTGTCGCCACCGGTGAGTGGGTCGGCGTCTCCGCCATCCCCTACACCGTCCCCGACCCGCCCACCGACCTGACCGCCGGGATCGGCGCGGACGGGCAACTCGACCTCACCTGGACCGCACCGGTCGATAATGGTGGGCGCCCGGTCACCGGGTACACAGTGCAATACGCCACCAGCGCCGACGGGCCGTGGAGCACCGCGGTCAACGGGCTCGCCGCCACCACCCGCACCATCACCAATCTCACCAACGGCACGCAGTACTACGTGCGGGTCGCCGCAGCGAACCTCGCCGGCGCCAGCACCTGGCCCACCATCATCGCCACCCCCTCCACCACCCCCGGCGCCACCACCCTCACCAGCACCGACCCCGGCTACAACAACGTCACCGTGGACTGGACCCTCGGCGATGATGGTGGCGCGACTATTATCGAAACCCAAGCCCTGGCCTACACCGCCGAGGTCGGCGGGTCGATCGCCCGCTGGTGCACCATCACCAACCCCACCAGCGACAACACCTGCACCCTGAGCAACCTCACCGCCGGGGAGACCTACTGGATCGCCACCCGCGCGAAAAACACCCACGGCTGGTCGACCACCACCACCCGCACCGCGATCGTGCCCGAAGACCGCCCCGCCGACACCACCACCACCACCGTCACCGCCGGCGACGAAACCGCCACCGTCACCTGGACCCTCGGCGCGGATGGCGGCGATGCGATCAACAACACCCAAGCCCTGGCCTACACCACCGAAACCGGCGACACCATCGCCCGCTGGTGCGGCATCGCCGACCCAGCGACCACCACCAACACCTGCACCATCACCGGGGTCACCGCCGGCGACACCTACTGGATCGCCACCCGCGCGCGCAACAGCCACGGCTGGTCGACCACCACCACCCGGCAAGCCTTCACCGCCGTCACCACCCCCGCGACACCCACCGCCCTGACCGTCACCGAATCCGATCAACAACTCGACCTCACCTGGACCACCCCCGCCGATGACGGCGGCTCCACCATCACCAGTTACACCGTCGAGTACGCCACCAGCAACAGTGGACCGTGGACCACCCACTCCACCAACCTCACCCTCACCCGCACCATCACCGGCTTGTCGAACGGCACCCAGTATTACGTGCGGGTGCGGGCGAACAACGGCGCTGGTTCTAGCGGTTGGGTGAGCAGCACCGCCACCCCAATCACCACACCCACCTCCGTGACCGGGTTCACCGCCACCGCCGGTGTCGGTGAGATTGACCTGAACTGGTCCGCGCCGACCAGCAACGGCGGCTCCGCGATCACCGGTTACCGGGTGCAGTACGCCACCAGCGGCAGCGGACCGTGGACCACCCACTCCACCAACCTCGCCACGTCACGCACCATCACGGGACTCACGAACGGCACGCAGTATTTCGTGCGGGTGCGGGCTTTGAACGCCGCCGGTGACGGCGCCCTGGCGACCCTCACCGGCACACCACTCGAACCACTCACCTTGTCCTACGCGGACACCAGTTTCACGAGCGGTTCGAACAACCAAACCCTCGCCGCGACCGCGGAAGGCGGGCTCGGCGACAAGACCTACAGCCTCTCCGGCACGCTCCCCACCGGCGTCACCTTCGATACCGCAACGGGCACCTTCACCGGACCTCCTAGTAGCGCATGGACCCAATCCGACCAAATCGGAAACAAATGCGCCGTACTTACAGACGACACAGTTAAGTGTTGGGGGTCGAATACCTATGGACAGTTAGGCGATGGAACTACGACTCACCGCAACACCCCCGTGACAGTGACGGGGCTATCAGGCGTAACTCAAATCGGGGTAGGCTCCCGGCACGCCTGCGCTGTACTTGCAAACGGCACCGTCAAGTGCTGGGGGCGCAACAACTATGGACAGTTAGGCGATGGAACGACGACTAACAGAAGCACCCCCGTGACAGTGACGGGGCTATCAGGCGTAACTCAGGTCTCGATGTCACTTCAGCACACCTGCGCTGTACTTACAAACGGCACCGTCAAGTGCTGGGGGTTAGGACAGTTAGGTGATGGAACAACGACTAGCAGCAGCACCCCCGTGACAGTGACGGGGCTATCGGGGGTAACTAGTGTCTCGGTGGGTCGGTACCACACCTGCGCTGTACTTACAAACGACACCGTCAAGTGCTGGGGGCGCAACAACTATGGACAGGTAGGTGATGGAACGACGACTAGCAGAAGCACCCCCGTGACAGTGACGGGGCTATCGGGGGTAACTGAAATGGGCTTGGGCGAGTACCACACCTGCGCATTACTTACAAACGGCACCGTAAAGTGCTGGGGGCGCAACGGCTCGGAAGGACGCTTAGGCGATGGAACAACCACTACCAGAAGCACTCCTGTGACAGTGACAGGGCTATCCGGCGTAACCCAGTTGTCCTCGGGGGATTACCACACCTGCACTGTACTCACAAACGGCACCGTCAAGTGCTGGGGGCGCGGCGACGGCGGCGTTTTGGGTGACGGAACAACGAGTGACCGAAAGACCCCCGTGACAGTGTCGGGGCTATTAGGCGCAGCGCAGGTCGAGCCAGGACCAAGCCACACCTGCGCTCTGTTAACAAACGGCACCGTCAAGTGCTGGGGGAAAGGAAATGCTGGGCAGTTAGGTCATGGACTTACCGAGACCGTGACGTACTTTGCTTGCTTGGATGACTGGATGGGCTTCGAGGCCCCTTATAGCGAGGCGCAGTGCAATCAATACAGCCAGTACGGTTACAGTTGGGAAGAAGTAACAGAAGTAATAATCCCAGACTCGCTCACACCGGTGGCGACTGCAGGCTTCGATCAACCTGGTTTCCCCGCCACCGTCGATGTGACCGTCACGGACGACACGGGTTCCACGACGGAG
>AACY020300856.1_pt1 | contig 17262 bp, 20 predicted proteins | sample 267378 | NCBI WGS metagenome assembly AACY02 (sample SAMN02954345, study PRJNA13694) | marine metagenome | biome: aquatic; feature: ocean; material: water; isolation source: isolated as part of a large dataset composed predominantly from surface... | reverse complement strand
GGTGCGCCGCCCGGTGGCATCATGGGCACGCTCGGGGCCATTCCTGAAATGGTGAGCAGCCTCAACGTCAAAGAATTGATTTTGGGCTTGTTAACCTTTGGCATCTTGTTGGCTTTGCCCGTGAAATACCGAAAATTCATGCCCCCACAGCTTCTAACTTTAATTGTTGGAACAGTTATTGCGTTGCTTTTTTTCGCAGGCGACATTCGGGTCATTGGCACCATCCCCGATGGCTTGCCGAGTTTGCACATGCCCGCCTTTGCATGGGAGCAATGGCAGATCATGTTGGTTGATGCGCTGGTCCTTGCGATGCTGGGCAGCATTGATGCGCTGCTCACCTCGGTGATTGCAGAGAACCTCACCAAACAGGAGGCCGACCCCAACAAGGAATTGGTGGGACAAGGCCTGGGCAATATGGCCTCGGGTTTGTTTGGTGGCATTCCGGGTGCTGGTGCCACCATGGGCACCGTGGTGAACATTCAAGCCGGTGCAAGAACAGCATTATCGGGGCTTGTTCGTGTTGGTGTTCTGTTGGTGGTGATTGTTTTTATCGCCGACCTCACCGCCCTCATCCCCATGGCCGTGTTGGCTGGCATCGCCTTGAAGGTCGGCATCGATATCATCGATTGGGGTTTTTTGAAGCGCGCCCATCGGGTGTCCCCCAAGGCTGCAGCCATCATGTATGGCGTTATTCTTTTGACCGTTTTTGTGGACCTCATGGTTGCCGTGGCCATTGGTATTTTCGTTGCCAACATGCTCACCATTGAACGCTTAACCAAGGTCCATAGTGACTCCGTCCAGGCCATCAACGCCCAAAAGGGGACAGAAAACCTCTCCAAGGACGAACAAACAATCATGGAAAGTGCCGATGGGCGCATTTTGGTCTTTGCCCTGGGCGGACCCTTATTTTTTGGGCTGGCCAAGGCCATTTCAAGGCAACGGGCGGTGCTTTCAGACCATCAGCTTCTGCTGCTTGATTTCACGGAGGTTCCGAGCATCGGCGTGTCCTCTTCCCTGGCCGTTGAACAGATGATTTTTGATGACCTTGGGGCCCAGAAACCAGTCTTTATCGTGGGCATGAACAAAAATGTTCGCGAGCGCATGCGGCGGCTCGGCGTGCTCGATCATATCGCTCAAGAACATGTTTTTGAGTTGCGTGAAGAGGCCCTGAAAGAAGCAGCCAAACTGTTGGCGGTGCGCCCTTGAACATGACCGCTGACATCAAGCTGCGCACCTATGTCTATTGTGACGCCTTGCAACCACAATTGGCTGCCTACATGGCAACGGTCTCCCAGGGATTTCTACCCATTCCAGATGATGCATGTCTGTGGGTGGAAGTGTCCCCAGGCATGGCCGTCCATCAACTTACCGACGCGGCCTTAAAAGCCACCAGGGTACACCTGGCCCAGCAGGTCGTGGAACGGGCCTATGGTGCGATGGTGATCCACCAGCGCGACCCCAGTGATGTCCAGGAGGCTGGCAGGGCCATCCTTTCGCGAATGAATGCCAACATGACGGACAGGATCATGCCCAAAATCGCATGGCAAGAAACCATCCGGGGCATGACGCCGGACCATACGGTGTTGATCAACCGACAGGACCGACGCGGTTCCATGATTTTGCCCGGCCAAAGCATGTTTATTCTCGAGACCGAGCCAGCGGGTTACATCATTTATGCGGCGAACCAAGCCGAGAAAGCCTCCAACATTACCCTGGTGGACGTGCGGGCAGTTGGTGCCTTTGGTCGCCTGACCATCGCCGGCTCTGAGGCAGATGTTGATGAGGCGGCAGCTGCGGCCATCGAAGCCATGCGCAACCCCATGGGCACATGATGTCATGAAAAGACAAAAGCTACTTTATGAATTGTCCAAAATGCGCGCCTGGGATCTGGAAGAGGCAGCCCATATCCGCAAAACCATGACCTTTGTGTTGAACACGGAGGATTGCTTTGAGCGGTATCATTTGCCGGGCCATGTTTCCGCCTCGGCATGGATCATTAATGAAGATGGTGGCAAAATTTTGCTTATGCACCACAGAAAACTCGGCCAATGGCTGCAGCCGGGCGGCCATGCCGATGGGGCTGCGGATATGCTTGAGGTTGCCCGGCGGGAAGCATTGGAAGAAACCGGGCTGCCTGGACATTGCCTACAATGCCTTTCCCCCAAAATTTTTGATGTGCATGTCCACCAGGTGGCCGCAATTAAAGGCGCCCCGCACCATCGGCATTTTGACATCCGATACCTATTCAAGGCCTCGAGCAACACCACGCCACCTGGCAACCATGAATCTTTTTCTCTGGCATGGGTGCCCATCCATGACGTGAAGCTCTATCAAAACAGCCATGGGCACCGGAGGCTTGTGGCAAAAACCCGGCAAGCCAAATTCAAGCCCTAGCGCCAAATACCATGGGCCATTGGGCGTGCATTTTTTGGCGCATGTGGTCTTCCTCAGCCTTGGCAAATTCCAAGAATGATTGCCCCACCAAGGACAGGGGACGCCCCTTGGGGTGAACCAAGAACCATTGCCTCATGATCGGAAATTGCTCGACATTTAATAAGGCCAAGGGGCCTGTAGGTCCTTCAATGGACATGGTGTGCAAGGACAACACCGACAGGCCGAGACCGGCCAAAACGGCATGCTTGATGGCTTCATTGCTGCCCAACTCCATCTTCACCTTTGGCTTTAACCCTGCCTGGTCAAACAATCGGATCACAGCATCTCGGATCCCAGACCCAGGTTCACGAAGGATGAAAGGTTGATCAGCTAGTTCTTGAAGGGTGATCATCTTGCGTCGGGCCAGGGGATGTTCCTTTGGGGCAATGACCACCAGGGGGTTGGGTGCAAAGGGATGAACCACCACATCCTCCAGCTCCGTGGCTGCCTGTCCAATGACATAAAGATCGTCATCATGGCGCTGCAACCGCTCGATAATTCGGTCGCGGTTGGACACCTTCAACGCCACCTCAATCCCCGGATTGATGTTGTTGAACTTGCCGAGCAATTCCGGTGAAAAATATTTGGCCGTGGTCACCACTGCCAAACGCAATTTGCCCCGACGCAGCCCCCGCAGATCAGACAAGGCGATGTCCAAATTGGTCAGTGACACAAACATATCTCTGATGGTGTCATAAAGGATCTGCCCTGCCTGGGTGGGGCGGACCTGCCGGCCGGCCTGGGTCAATAGGGGCAAGCCAAATGTCTCGGTCAGTTTTTTGATCTGCATGGAGACAGTCGGTTGGGTCAGGTACAATTCTTCAGCGGCCCTTGTAAAACTTCCATTGCGTACAATGGCTTCAAAAATTTGCAGCTGCCGCATGGTCGTATGGCGCACGATGAATTCAGGAATGTTTTGGGAATTATCCCGGCCGTTTTCCTCAACCATGGACCGTCAAACCTCACCACAAAAAATCTTGAGGTTCAGCTTGACCAAGTCCGTGAAGATGTCAATCAGGCCAGACCCTTAAGCCACCAATCATTCCGCTGTTTGGTTGCTTCTTTTGTGGGGTATCTTCCTGGAGTAGCTTGGTGGTGTTGGTTGTTTTTGCCCTGGTGGTCCGGGGCTTTGTGGTCGTGGTTGCCGGGGCCGGGGCATCATCTGGATTAATGGCCTTACGGCTTGTTCGCGCGGAACGCGTGGTGGCTTTTGGTTGCGCTTTCACCTTGGCCAAACTCTGAGACAGCTTGCCCCCAACTTGTTCATCACTCATGACGCCTCTCCTATCTGTTTTAATTCCTTGATAAGTTCATCAATCTCCGCCAGGGCCTCACGGCCACGGGCCCCAAGACCCGAGACCCCACAGCCTTCCAACATGGCATGACGAAACACAACACGCCGGCGGATACGTGTGTTCAACGCCATGAGATCAAGGCTGCCCAACAATTCCGAAGCCTCTTGGGATAGCTTGCCCCTGGGCTCCATCTGATTCAACACCAGACATGCTGGCTTCGGGGTCGATTTCCCCTGCATCACGCCCAAGGCATCGGCCACATGAACCGATGCCCAAAGATCAAGCGGTGATGGGAGGACCGGAACCAACACCAGATCGGCAAAGGCCACGGCGGCTTTGGTTTCGTCATGGCTCATGGATGGCGGGCAATCCACCACCACATGACGAATATCAGCGGAGAGTAATTTTGGTTTGGTGAGGTGCGCAACATTTCCTAGGAAGAGGGCTTCTCGGTTGTCGCGAAGCATGTGCCATTGCGAGACCGATCCTTGTGGGTCGGCATCGATAATGTAGGTCGGCCCCTCCTCAGCAAGCCTTGTGGCCAAGTTCACGGCCAAGGTGGTTTTGCCGACCCCACCTTTGTTGCTGGCCACGGCAATGCGCATCAGGAAAAAGACTCAAATCCGCCGAGGGCGTCGAGCCGCCCGGCAAACAGCCGCAAGTGATCCGTTACCTCGCCACCATCTTCAGCCGTGATGGTCACGGACACATGCTTTCGCCCGAAGGCCATGTCCGGGTAATACCCCATCTCCTCTGAGACTTCTGCAGCCTGATCCAGAAAATCCCGCAACTGGTCATAGGAAGCAAACTCGTAACGCCGCTCCAAGCGCGCTGGTCTTTTTCGTTCCTGCCAAGGTTCCGTCATCACGATGCCCTTCCTTCATGCACCAAGTTCATGGGCATGATTGCCAATGTCATGGCTGCCCTTTGGCGGCCTGCATCACAGGCCGCCAAAAGAGGCTATCAAGATTCGGCTGATGGAAGAACTGGTTCAACCTCGCGATGTGGGCGGGCAATGATATGGGCAGCCACCAGGCCGTCACCAACACGCTCACAGGCATCCGCACCCGCACGCACGGCGGCATTCACCGCACCAGTTTCACCACGGACCATCACGGTCACATAGCCACCGCCGACAAAGTCTCGGCCAATAAGCCGAACCTCAGCTGCCTTGGTCATGGCATCGGCCGCCTCAATGGCTGGCACCAGGCCGCGTGTTTCAATCATGCCTAAGGCAATTCCATATTGTTCGTTAGCCATTTTACTTCTCCAATTGATAAATGTTGACGTTACTTATTCCCGAGCACCGGCTCTACTTCACGATGGGGACGGGCAATGATGTGGGCCGCCACCAGGCCATCACCCACGCGCTCACACGCATCGGCGCCCGCCCGAACTGCGGCATTTACGGCGCCGGTTTCGCCACGGACCATCACCGTCACGTAACCACCGCCCACAAAGTCACGGGAAATAAGCCGTACCTCTGCAGCCTTGGTCATCGCATCAGCAGCCTCAATGGCAGGGACGAGCCCCCGCGTCTCGATCATGCCCAACGCGATGCCATAGTTTTCATCGTCTTTTTTCACTTCAGCCATGGCTGTCTCCTTCTCCTCGCTTCATGTGATCGATGGAATTGGTGGCCACTTCACGCGACCCCTCCCCCATCTCAGGCCACTGATCAATCACGCCGCAAATGGTGAGATCGGTCAGAATTTCGTAGTCGCCGGTGGCAAAACGCGCCGCCGTGCCTGTGGTTAAAAACACCCAGTCGCCCTCCCGCGCACCAACCGGATCAGTTGCTGCCTGGAGCTTTCCAACTGCATCCCGGACCACCCGGAATACCGAATGCTTGAGCCCGTCGATGCGCGACGAACAAACAAGCGAACCTGTGACCTGGCACACCACCATCACACCGTCTCCTCATCTTGAGGTGGCCAATGATCAATGATGCCCACAATGGTGAGGTCGCTGGGGTAACCCTTGCTTCCGGCTGCTTCCCGCGCCGCAGAGCTGCCCACACAAATCACCCAATCGCCTGGCTTTGCGCCCACCGCATCGACGGCAACCTGCGTGCTGCTGCCGTCACGCACGACCTGCAAATGCTTATGTTCCATCTCGGCAATTCTGTTGGTGGCCACCAGCGGTCGTTCAACCTGACAAATCTTCATGGATGTGCTCCCCCAAAATCTGCATTGATCGTCCCACCCAAAATTTCGAGTGGTGTGGGCCCATCCAAATCCCGAACCAGCTGCACATAATGCAGTTGGCCTGTGGCGATTTCATCCGGGTAATGTTGGGTGATGGCGCCAGCAATGCGCTGGGCCCTGGCAACCGCACGTGACCGAGCGCCCGGCACATGACCGTGGTAATCAAACCTGATGACCACGGGAATGGGCAACCCACGCTGGCTGTTCAGCCCCTTAAAGATCTTCATGCCAACAGCAAAATCTGTGGCGCCCTCCTCGATGGTTTTTAGGTAGGCAAAATACATCAGGTTGCGCAGCTGAATTTCTTCAAAACCAACACCGACGCCGATAAAACGTTCCGCATGACCGACATCTTCATACCCATCCCCATGGTGATCATGCACCAACTGCAATTGGGCCAAATTGTTGGTCATGAGATGGGCAGCAAGCTGCACCATGCCGGGGGAGCAACCTGGGGCCGAAGCCTCTAGGGCGGCCATGATTTTTTGCCTTAATGGCCCATCCACCTGCTGGTGGGGCATGAAAAAATCGCCACTGGAGACAAAACATTCCGTGCGCAATGTTCCATCGGCATTGGGCAAATGAATTTTGATGCGGTCCGTGGCGGTGTCGACACCAATCATCATCAGCCCAATGGAGGCCCCACAACAATGACTATTTTGCACCGCCTCCTGGAAGGCATGGAGCACATCTCGGGCCGCATTGGCGGCCGCTTCATCATCAGAACCATGGGCCGCACAACCTTCATGGGCATGGTCCACAGACGAATAATGGTAGGCAACAATTTTGAGGTAGCGTGAGTCCGACAAGACTTGCCCCGCCGATGACCGCAAACGTCCAAGTTCGACCTCGACCCATTTGTTCATGTTGTCATCAATGTCGAACACGGCACCGGCGTAGGATTTGCGGCGCACCAGATGCGTTGGTAGCCGGAGCACGTAGCGGATCACATGGGCGAGCCTTCCGTCGGAACAGGGCGTGATATCCATCCAATGGAACCCACAGGCCTCCAACAAATCCTGAAATACTTCTGGGTTCGGATGGGCAAGCGGCTGGCTTTGGATCGCGGCATTGGCAAAGCGCTGGTAGGTTTCAAAGGTGCAAAAGGCTGCCAATGATTTGACATCAAGGCCCTCCACCCATGCATTGCTCAAAAGCGTTTCCGGAACCGAAAAGCCCAAATGTTCCTGCAACATATGTTGGGCCTGCGCGACAAAATCAGGCCGGTGCTGGATCGCAACCAAATCGCGCAACAGATCTTCAATTTGATCGAACTCGGCCTTGACCGCTTGGTCATAACTGGCGAGGCGGTCATTATCATGGGCCATGGAAATATTCTGGCCTTTTAGGCTGTGGTCGCGAACCTCAGTAAGACCCGTCAACGCACCAGGCCGGCGCAAAGGCGCTCGGACCTTTGGGCTTGATGCCAGCGATCTGGGGTTACGAATGGCCATCAACAACCCCCACTTACCCGCGTGCGCCGCCGGAATAGGTCACCAAAGAACCTGAATCCGTGTTGCCGCTGGCCCCGGTGATCCGACTTTCTGGCCGAGGCCGTTCGGCAGCCTTGCCTGCATGTTGGCGGGCCAAGCCCCCGATATGTTCCGACGAACCGTCACCATGGCGCGTCATGTTGCGTGATCGCGCGGAATTGCCCTCGGTTCCGGTGACACGACCATTGCGCGCCCAATCATCACCGGTGATCTTTTGACCTTGGGCGCGTCCTTCACCCGTAACCATGGCAGCTTGTGTGTCGGCTGACCCAGAATTGGACCCGGCATGTCGGGATGCTAAACTTCCTTCATCGCCACCTGTTACCTTACCCAGGGCACGTGCGAATGAACCGGTAACATGGCCGGATTGGCGTTGTGCGGCCTGCATCATGCGGGCTGGTGATTGCACAGAAAACTGAGCCTCATGGGAGTCATGACGGTCGTAACCAAAGGCTTCAGCTAATTGATCCTCCCCATGATAGGGCGTCCCGGATATGTGATGATCCGCGCCCCTGGCATCACCCGTCACGCCAGCGGCAACACCTGGCTGCATGCCCGTGATGGCATGGCCCATGCTGTGTCCGGCACCATCAGGGCGTGCCTGGCGCCCTTCATAGGATGTTCCGGTCATCAATTCATGCTGGTCTTGGCTGGTGCCCGTGGTCCCCGCATGGTGATGGCCAAGACCTGTTACCCCACGATTATGGGCGGGCATGGGCATCACAGATGTTTGTGCAGGGGTGGCACGCATGGACCTGGATGTGGCCCGGTTGGCTGCATAATTATCTCCGGTGACCTGACGCCCCCGGTCGGATCCATCGCCAGTCACGGCACCACCACCGGTCAACAGGCTGCCACTCACACGGCCGCTATCCATCAATTTATGTTCATGATGGCGGCTGTTCTGGCCTGCCATCGAGGGGTTTCGGTATTGGGAACCTGTCATGCGCAAATGCCGGTTGGAATCGGTGCCGGTCACTTTGACATGGGCCGCATCGGCACCAGTGACCATCTGACCATTGTTGGTTGTGTCATCGGCAAACTGCATGGCTGGGCGCATGAGTTGGCTTCCTGCATTGCGGCCGGTGACCTGAATGTCATGGGCGGCACGCCATGAGGCGGCATCAACTGGCTGGCGATCGGTATCTTGTTCAAAAGCCGCACCGCCAAAATAGGCAGCACCCGTCACCGAACGTGCGGCATTTGTCCTTGTTGAAATCTCATGGGGCAAAGACGTTTGCCCGCTTTCATTCTCCGTGGCAGCATCGGCAACCACAGCATTTGCCTTATGGGCCGCACCAAGCTGGCTACGTTCATGACGCACCGCCATGGATTGCGCCCGACCCTGTTGGGCGGGTTGTGCCGACGGTTTCGTTACAGCCAACTTGCCATGTTGGGACATCCGCTTGCGGCGGTCCATGGCTGCCCGGCGGCCGGCATCATGCTGGGCCCTTAGCGCCATGGCAGGCCGTGTTGGCGCTGTGGGAACATGGGGGTCAGTTTCATGTTTCGGGGGCATGGACGCCACCACATCCGCACGTGTTCTGTCCGAAGACATCACAGCTGCCTTACCGACAGAAGACATGGCACGACGCCTTTCCTTCGCGGTCATGACCACCATGTCTGCGTCCGGGCTGTTCATCGTGATATCAGCAGCATGACCTGCAACAACAGCGGCATGGTCGGGGGATGGCTGCATCAGGGCAGCTTTGCCCATGGATGACATGGCCCGACGCCGTGCCAATGCCATCTGCCGTCCTGAGTCTGAATGTGCCATGCGATGTTGCCCCCTAATTTTCTGTTCAATCAATGCTGCCTAGGCGCAATCAGCGCGTGTTGGCTTCATAGACAACAAAGCAAAGCCCCTGGCTTTGGGTGTAGGCATCGTAACCCAGCAACCGAATGTGGTGGTCTGGATAGGCACGGCGGCAAGCTTCCAATTCCTGGACAATGGTGCCCAAATCACGCTCACCAAACATCGGCAGCTTCCACATGGTCCAATAATGGTGGGTGCATTGGCTGGGATGTTCATGCTCAATGGCAGGCGTCCAACCCTGGGCCAAAAGATATTCAATTTGGCTGTAGACATCCTCGCGGGAAAACTTCGGAAGAAAGCCGAATGTTTCGAGTGTTTGGGCTGTTTGGTAGTCACCGATTTCGTTGTTATGTGCCATGATGATTTCCTCTGTCATATATGTTGGTTAGCGGACGTCGAGCTTGTCGACGGTCTCAAACTCAAACTTGATTTCTTTCCAGATCTCCAAAGCAATCGCCAATTCTGGGCTGCTTTGGGCGGCGGTCATGAGAATATCTCGTGATTCCTGCTCCAGGTGACGTCCCTCGTTACGGGCTTTCACACATGCTTCCAGGGCGACCCTGTTGGCCGCGGCACCAGCCGCATTGCCCCAAGGGTGACCTTGGGTACCGCCGCCGAATTGCAGCACGGAATCATCCCCAAAAATGCTAACCAGGGCAGGCATGTGCCACACGTGAATGCCGCCGGATGCGACCGCGAACACGCCGGGCATGGAACCCCAATCCTGATCAAAAAACACGCCACGTGAGCGATCTTCGGCCACAAAAGATTCCCGAAGAAGGTCAACATAGCCGAGGGTAGAATTCCGGTCGCCTTCAAGCTTGCCAACCACGGTTCCCGTGTGAAGGTGGTCACCACCTGAAAGTCGCAGGCACTTGGCCAACACACGGAAGTGGATACCATGCTTCGGGTGACGGTCGATCACCGCATGCATGGCGCGGTGGATGTGCAACAGCATGCCGTTATCCCGGCACCAATTGGCCAAGCCTGTGTTGGCCGTGAAACCGCCCGTGATAAAGTCATGCATGATGATGGGTTGGCCAAGTTCTTTGGCAAACTCGGCGCGCTTATACATTTCTTCTGGCGTGGCTGCGGTCACGTTAAGATAATGACCTTTCCGCTCGCCGGTCTCCTGCTCAGCCTTATTGATGGCCTCGGCAACAAACTCAAAACGGTCGCGCCAACGCATGAATGGCTGAGAGTTCACGTTTTCATCATCTTTGGTAAGATCAAGACCACCACGGAGACATTCATAGACCGCACGACCATAATTTTTGGCCGACAGGCCCAATTTTGGTTTGATGGTGCAACCCAGTAATGGGCGGCCATATTTGTTCAGGCGATCGCGCTCAACCTGAATGCCTGCAGGCGGACCGCCGCAGGTTTTGATGTACGCGATCGGGAAGCGGATATCTTCCAACCGAAGATGCTTAAGCGCTTTAAAGCCGAACACATTCCCAACCAAGGACGTCAAGACGTTGACCACAGACCCTTCTTCGAACAGATCAATGGGGTAGGCAATAAAGGCATAGAAGGATTCATCATCACCAGGGACATCTTCGATGCGGTAGGCACGTCCCTTGTAAAATTCCAGGTCGGTCAACAATTCCGACCAAACGGTGCTCCATGTGCCGGTGGAAGATTCTGCAGCCACCGCAGCGGCAACCTCTTCACGAGGCACATCAGGTTGCCCCGTGCATTTGAAACAAGCCAGAAGATCCGTATCCAAAGGTACGTAATCCGGTGTCCAATACATATCGCGATATTCTTTTACGCCTGCATCATAAGCTTTTGAGGCCATGTTCTTGCTCCTGTGCTCCACATCATTTTGAACCCCTGATGAACTCCGCCTGGGTTCTTTTGTTCTTGCAATGACCTTAGGAGCCCAAAACCGCACTCGTCCAATAAATCTTTTCTTTGGGAACCATAGATAAAATACTATCTAATGAGTTTATAAGCCCAGAAAATCTTGATTTTGAATCAGTTCAATTATTAGAAAAAATTTAATTAAATAATTAAACAATTAAATCGACCCTAATAATTGCTGGTCTTATAATGGGGTTCCAACTCGTTATTTGGAGTAAATCCCATGGCCGGAAGCAGAAGGCATCGCTTCACGAAAATACTTGCAACATTGGGCCCAGCCTCCACCAGCAAAGAGCAAATTCAAGCATTGTTTGACGCCGGTGCGGATGTGTTTCGGTTGAATTTTAGCCATGGTACCCATGCCGAACACCAGGCGCGTTATGACGTCATACGGCATGTCGAAGCCGAAACCGGTCGGCCCATTGCGGTTCTGGCCGACCTGCAGGGGCCAAAACTGCGTGTCGGCACTTTTAAAAACGACGAGGTTCAGTTGATCCCCGGTGCCGTGTTTCGGTTGGACATGGACTCGGATGATGGGGATGAACAGCGCGTTCACTTGCCCCACCCAGAAATTTTCCAAGCCCTGGAAGTTGGCAGCGACTTGTTGCTGGATGATGGCAAAATCAAATTGACCGTTCGTGAAGTGGGTGCTGATTTTGCCACCACCGAGGTGGTTAATGGTGGGCCTTTATCGGCCCGCAAGGGTGTGAATGTGCCCGACGCACTTCTTCCTGTTTCCGCCCTTTCGGCCAAGGATAGGGAGGACCTAGAATTTGCCCTTTCTTTAGGTGTTGATTGGGTCGCGCTCTCCTTTGTGCAGCGACCTGAAGACATTCTGGAAGCACGCGCCATCATTAAAGATCGCGCACCCATCCTCACAAAATTGGAAAAACCAACCGCGATCCAGCATCTTGCGGAGCTGGTCAAGTTGTCCGACGCCATCATGGTGGCCCGTGGGGATCTGGGGGTTGAAATGCCCCCAGAGCAAGTTCCCACCATCCAAAAACAAATCATTAAGACCTGCCGCGCGATGGGCAAGCCCGTGGTGGTTGCCACCCAAATGTTGGATTCCATGGTTCATGCCCCCACCCCCACCAGGGCTGAAGCATCGGATGTGGCCACGGCGGTGTATGATTCCGCGGACGCGGTCATGTTGTCAGCCGAATCCGCAGTCGGGTCATATGCAACGCAATCTGTGGCCATGATGAACCGAATTATCACCCAGGTGGAAAAGGACAGCACCTATCTCTCGATCATGAATAACAGCCATGGTGCCCCCAACCCCACGGTTCAAGATGCCATCACCCTGGCGGCCAGGCAGATTGCCGAAACCATCGGCGCCAAATGCATCGTAACCTACACAGCGTCAGGCTCAACCACCTTGCGCGCCTCTAGAGAGCGTCCCAATGTTCCCGTGATCTGCATCACCAGCGCCTTAAAAACGGCCCGACGCATGGCCCTTGCCTGGGGCGTTCACCCCTATCATGTGCAAGAAGTTGAAAGGTTTTCTGATGTGGTGGGACAAGCCACCGAAGTTGCGCAACAAGAAGGTTTTGCCCAAGAAGGCGACATGGTGGCGATCACCGCAGGCGTGCCCATGGGTCAAACGGGCTCCACGAACGTGGTTCGGGTTGAACTTATTACTTAACCACCAACCGCCATATGACGTGACGTCAACCAATCCATAAATCCCAACATGTCAGCGGCCACCATTCTGGCCTCTGGAAACTCTTCATGGCTGGTATAAACCGATGGTGTGACAAGCACATCAAGCCCAGCATCCAAGGCCGAACGCAGACCATTGCGGCTATCTTCAAAAGCCACGGCAGCATCGGCGCCTATCCCCAAACGCTCCAGGGCCAACAAAAACACATCCGGGGCCGGCTTTTTGTGAGAGACCTCATCACCGGCGGCAATGACATCAAAGACTTCCTCAGCTGGCGCCCCAAAACAAGCAAGGCTTAGTGCGTCGACATTTGGTCTGTTGGTGGTGGTCGCCACCGCCAAGCGCAGGCCATGGGCCCGGCCCCATGACATCACGTCCTTCACACCACGGCGCAAGGTCAGCCGGCCCTTGGCCACCGCTTCCGTGTAGGTGCTTGTTTTTTGGCGATGCATGTCCGCGATCACATCATCTGATGGTTCTTTAAGGCCCAACGCATCACGATGTGCCCGCATGCGTTCTTTGCCACCGGTGGTTTTCAGAAGAAGGCGGTAATCATCCTGCGACCATGCCCAGGACATCGATCGCTGACGAAAAGTCTCATTGAATGCCCAACGATGCAGCTCTTCGGTCTCAGATAAGGTGCCATCCACATCAAAAATCAGCGCATCAAGCATGTTCGTTTCTCCTGAGAATTTGGCCCACCAGGCCGACCACCTCATCATGGTGGTCAAAGGCATGGTCATGGACAAGTTCGCCGATGGGGCGCTTGGCATATCCATGGGCATAAATCAGAAATGGAACAGCAGCACGCTCGGCCGTCTCCGCATCGACATCAGAATCCCCGACATAAATACGCGGGCCGTCACCAAGTTTCTCAAAGGTGGCGTGTAGCGGGGCTGGGTCCGGTTTATGCGTGGACAAGCTATCACCACCCAATATGGCGCCAAAATAACCATCAAGCCCCAAATGGGTAAGCACGATGGTGCAAGGCCTCAAGGGCTTGTTGGTGCATATGCCAAGCTGGTGGCCATCGGCCTTAAGCTTGGTCAGCATGTCGCCAACACCTTCATAGGGTTTGGTCAAATGGATGGCGTCGTCATAACCGGCCATGAACAGGCCAAGTAACCGCTCATGTTCCTCATCCCCAATGTCACGGGCTTTGCGCATTTTCTGCACAAAAACCGACGCACCATTGCCGATAAAGTCGCGCGCATCATCCAAGCTTAAGGGAGCACGTCCCTCTGACGCCAAAATGTTGTTGGCAATGAGGTGAATGTCAGGGGCGGAATCAATCAGGGTTCCATCGAGATCAAAAACAATAAGAGCCATGGATGGTCAGGCCGCCTGCTTCTGGCAGGCTGCACGAAGTGCCTCCATGTTGTCACGATACACCTCCGGGTGATCAACATCTCCATGACGAAAAACCGCGGACCCAGCCACAAGGACATTGGCCCCCGCCGCCACAACCTTTGGTGCGGTGTTGGGGTCAATGCCGCCATCAACTTGAAGATGAATTGGTCGGTCACCAATCATGTTCCGAACGCGGCTAATTTTGTCGGTAAGATCCAAAAATTTTTGCCCACCAAAACCAGGATTCACGGTCATCACCAAGACCAAATCCACCATGTCCATGAGGTGGGCCACCGCATCGGCTGGGGTGCCTGGATTCAGGGCAACGCCGGCCTTCATGCCATGATCTCTAATTGCCTGAATGGTGCGATGGATATGGGGGCCTGCTTCCACATGGGCCGTCAACATGTCCGCCCCGGCATCTGCATAGGCGGCAATGAAGGGATCCACTGGCGCGATCATCAAATGCACATCCATGAAGCTTTTGACATGCTTGCGGAATGCCTTCACCGCAGGCGGCCCAAAAGTGAGGTTGGGCACAAAATGCCCATCCATCACATCGACATGGACCCAATCGGCCCCGCCCGCTTCAATGGCCTGGATTTCACGGCCAAAATCCGCAAAATCCGCCGACAAGATTGATGGGGCGATCAAGATATCATCCCTCATAACTAGGCTCCTTATTCATTAGTGGATTTAGCTTCCTGCAGGATCCAAGGCGCCAGAATGATAGCGCTCCGCCATGTCATCTAGTGATATCGGCTTGATCTTCGCCGACTGGCCGGCGGCACCAAAACGCTCAAAGCGGTCTTTGCAGAGATCTTCCATGGCCTTCAATGCCGGCACCAAAAACTTGCGCGGGTCAAATTCCGAGGGTTTCTCCTTGGCAACCCGACGGAACTCACCGGTCATGGCCATCCGACAATCAGTATCAATGTTTACCTTGCGCACGCCCATTTTGATGCCGCGCTCGATCTCTTCAACGGGGACACCATAGGTTTGGGGCATGTCCCCACCGTTATTATTGATCAAATCCTGCAATTCCTGTGGCACGGAGGAGGAGCCATGCATCACCAGGTGAATGCCAGGCAATTTGGCATTGATCTGCTTGATGGTGTCCATGGACAAGATATCGCCATCGGGTTTGCGGCTGAACTTATAAGCGCCGTGGCTTGTGCCGCAGGCAATGGCCAAGGCGTCACATTTGGTTTGGCGGACAAAATCCACCGCCTGATCCGGGTCAGTTAATAGCTGGTCATGGGAAAGCTTGCCAGCTGCACCTGAGCCATCTTCTTCAGCCGCCTCACCCGTTTCCAGGCTGCCAAGCACGCCTAGCTCGCCTTCCACCGACGCACCGACCGCATGGGCGGCCCGGGTCACCCGGGAGGTGATGTCCAGGTTATATTCGTAGCTGGCGGGTGTTTTCATGTCCTCTTCTAAAGAACCGTCCATCATCACTGAGGTGAAACCATGGCGGATGGCAGAAAGACATGTTGCATCATTATTGCCATGATCCTGATGCATCACAATGTGGTTGTCTGGGTACATCTCGGCAAAAGCACGCACCATGTGGGAGAGCATCACGTCTCCTGCATATTTGCGCGCACCACGGGAGGCTTGCAAAATCACCGGAGCGCCACATGCGCGGGCGGCATTCATGATGGCAAGACCTTGCTCCATGTTGTTGATGTTGAATGCCGGCACGCCATAACCTTCTTCGGCGGCGTGATCGAGCAATTGTCTGAGTGTGATGATAGCCATGTTATACTCCTTAAGCTGCGTTATTGGCTTGTTGCAGGGCTGCAATGCCCGGAAGTGTTTTGCCTTCGAGCCATTCAAGAAACGCCCCCCCGGCAGAGGACACGTAGGTAAATTCTTCAGCCACACCGGCGGTGTTGAGGGCGGCAACCGTATCCCCACCACCAGCCACCGTTGTGACACGCCCAAGGCCGGTTAACTGGGCCGCCGTGTGGGCCAACATATTTGTTGCCTGGTCAAAGGGGCGAAGTTCAAAGGCCCCGAGCGGGCCATTCCACAAGATTGTTTTGCATTGGCCCAAAACATCCTGAAAACGCGCGACCGCTTTAGGCCCTGCATCGAGGATGAGACCATCATCGCTGCATTGATCTTGTGGCACAATTTGATGGTCGGCATGGGCTGCAAATTCTTTCGCCACCACGACATCTTCCGGCAGATGTATTTGACAGCCAGATTGCTCGGCCAATTCATAAATCTGCTTCACCACATCAAGTTGATCTGCCTCATGCAGAGATTTGCCCATGGGGTGGCCCTGGGCAAACAAAAAGGTGTTGGCCATGCCACCACCAATAATCACGTGGTCAAGCTTCCCAACCAAATTGGTTAGCACCGCAATTTTGGTGGAAACCTTGGCACCACCGACAATCGCCACGGCCGGATGTTCAGGGGATTCCAACGCATCTTGCAACGCCGACATCTCTTCCATCATCAACGGGCCTGCATAAGACGGCAAGAATTGGGTGATGGCATGGGTGGAGGCATGGGCCCGGTGCGCACAGGAAAACGCATCATTCACATAGATATCACCCAGCTTTGCAAGTTGGGCTGCAAATTCTGGGTCATTGTCGGTTTCGCCTTTGTTATAGCGAAGATTTTCGCAAAGGAGCACCTCACCATCGGCAAGCTGCTCGCTCAATATACGGGCAGAATCCGCCGCACAGCTGTCTGAAAAACGCACGGCCACGCCCAGCGCTTCGGACAAGGCCGGTCGCAATTTGTCCACCGAATAGGCAGGATCCAAGTGGCCCGCCTCCGGGCGCCCATAATGGGTGAGCACAACCAATCTTGCCCCCTTTTGCAACAAAGGCTTCATGCCTTCGGCAAAGCGCTGAATTCTGGAAGCATCGGTAACCTTATTGCCATCCATGGGAACATTCAGGTCTGCACGGACAAGCAACCGCTTTCCTTGGACATCAACCTCATTGAGATAAGAAATCGTCATGCCAATTCCTCCCGGCCCAACTGCATCATGGCCTGATGGGCGACAGCCTCAGCCGTGATGCCAAAATGACGGTACAAATCTGCCGCCGGCGCGGAGGCGCCAAAGCCCTTCATGCCCACAAAGCCGTCACCGCGATCGAGGAACAGGTCCCAACCC
>AACY020360852.1_pt1 | contig 17263 bp, 14 predicted proteins | sample 267378 | NCBI WGS metagenome assembly AACY02 (sample SAMN02954345, study PRJNA13694) | marine metagenome | biome: aquatic; feature: ocean; material: water; isolation source: isolated as part of a large dataset composed predominantly from surface... | reverse complement strand
TCGCCCTCCTCGATGGCCGCCAGCACCTTGTCGTTGTAGCCCTTGAGGTTACGCACCCCGACCGCTGACATCAGCTTGTAGCGACGCTCCATCTCGCCCACGCACCAGCGCAGGGCGTTGGCGGCGTCCTTCATGTCGGTCACCACCTCGGTCAGCAGATGGGGGATCCCCTCGTAGACCGACAACTCCAGCATCTTGGGGTCGATCATGATGAAGCGCAGATCGTCCGGCGTCGACTTGTAGAGCATGGAGATGATCATGGTGTTCACCCCCACCGACTTACCGGAGCCAGTGGTACCGGCCACCAGCAGGTGGGGCATCTTGGCGAGGTTCACCACCACGGGTTCGCCGGCGATGTCCTGACCCAGCCCCATGGTGAGCGGGTTGCGACTATCGCGGAAGGCGTCGCAGTCGAGGGTCTCGCGCAGGTAGACGGTCTGACGCACCCGGTTGGGCAGCTCGATCCCGACGAACGTCTTGCCCGGGATCACTTCCACCACCCGTACGCTGCTGGCCGACAGAGAGCGGGCCAGATCGCGGGAGAGGTTGGTGATCTTGCTCGCCTTCATGCCAGGCGCCAGATCCAGTTCGAAACGGGTGATGACGGGGCCCGGATAGACCCCCACCACCTTGGCCTGCACGTTGTAGTCGGCCAGTTTCGCCTCCACCAGCCGGCCCATGCGCTCCAGCTCGTCCTTGCTCATCATCTGGGTCTTGGCGGGCGGACGATCCAGCAGCTCGATGCTGGGCAAGGGGGGCAGCCCCGGTTGCAGGCGGCGCTTGGGCTTGCCGGGGGTGGGAGCCGCCGGCGCAGGCGCCTCCTCATCCCCTTCTGCCCAGGGCAGGTCGAGATCATCGTCCTCGTCATCGGCCGTGACCAAGGCAGGCTGACGACGAGCGCCGTTGGTGGCGGCTCGCTTGGCCTTGGCCACCGGGGCTGGCTCGTCATCTTCATCGTCAAACTGCGGGTCGAACTGGAAGGTATCCTCATCAAGCTCGGGCAGCCACTCATCGGACTTGGCCTTCTGGCTCTTGGCGCTGGCCTTCTCCTTGGGACGACGGGTCCAGCTGGAGTGCGGTTCATCTTCCTCGTCATCGAGTTCGATGGCCCCCACGCCCCCTTCCAGCAAGGGATCCGGCCCCTCAACGCGAGGCTGGCGCCAGCCACCGGTCAGCCAGCGGCCGAGGGTGGTGGGAAAATGGTAAACGGCGCTGACCGAACCGGTGCAGGCAGCGCCGATCCGCTCGACGATGGTCAGCCAGGACCAGCCGGTGAACAGGGTGATGCCGGTGGCCACGAAGCAGAGCAGCATCAGGTTGGCACCGACCCCGCCAAACAGCGGCACCACGGCGGAGGAGATCACGTCCCCCACCAGGCCGCCGGCGGAAAAATTCTGCAGATCATTGAAGTTCATGCTGGCGATGGCGGACATGCCGAGCACGGTCAGCACGAAACCGACGATGCGCACCGACAGGGTGAGGTAGTCCACATCGAGCAGGCGGCTTGGACGCCAGAACAGGCTCCAGCCCAGCAGCACGACCAGGGGGGGAACCAGATAGGAAAACGCCCCGAAGGTAAACATGGTGATGTCGGCGAGCCAGGCCCCCGCGCTGCCGGCGAGGTTTTTCACCTCCCCTTGCCAGGAGGTCTGGGACCAACCGGGATCGGCGGGGTGGTAGGACAACAGGGCAAGCAAGAGATAGGCAGCCATCAGGGTGATGGCGATCAAGACGGCTTCGAAGATCCGTTGTGTACCTGATAAAGGAGTAAACAGCTTTTTATCGGCCAAACTCCGGCTCCTTTCTGAAAACATGTAATGCAGGGGGATAAGGGGGCCTAGTATCCCTGAAAAGCCCACCGGTTGTCAGCCAGTGCCTGGCGTGGCTGCCATATTCACAACCGACTCGATAAGAAGAAACGAGCGGACCGGCCGCTCGTTTCTGAATGTCGTGACTTGTCGCAAGGCTGGCAAGCCACAGCATAACCCGACTCAACGGGTGCTGATCACCAGACGACTGCTCTGTTTGACCTCTTCCATCACCACATAGGTGCGAGTGTCGTTGACACCGGGCAGACGCAGCAGGGTTTCCCCCAGCAGACGGCGATAGGCCGACATGTCGCTGACTCGGGTCTTGAGCAGATAGTCGAAATCGCCGGAGACCAGATGGCACTCCTGGATCTCCTCGAGCACCTGAACAGCCTTGTTGAACTGTTCAAACACATCGGGGGCACCGCGATTGAGGGTAATTTCCACGAATACCAGCAGAGACGCGTCCAGATAATGAGGGTTCAGAATGGCGGCATACCCTTCGATATACCCTTGTCGCTCGAGGCGACGAACCCGTTCCAGACACGGTGTAGGACTCAGGCCAACTCGTTTGGACAACTCAACGTTCGAAATTCTGCCATCCTTTTGCAGCTCATTCAGAATGTTGCGGTCAATCCTGTCCAAATCCTTTAGCCGACTCTTAGCTTCCATCATTTATTCCATCCTTTGGCTATTTTTTGGTAAGAATCACCAGTCATTTTATAATTATGGTCACAAATCCTGTCAATACCTGAATATGCAAGGCGCAAATGTTGCCAAACTAGCTTGCAACATAAACCACCAATCGATAGTCGAGGGATAGCATGATTATCGGTGTACCTAAAGAAATAAAAAACCATGAATACCGCGTAGGCATGGCTGTGGCCAGTGTACGTGAACTGACAGCACGAAACCATACTGTTTTCGCCCAAAGCGGCGCAGGAAGCGGCATTGATTCAGGTGGTGCAGATTATCGCGCTGCCACTGTCGCTATTTTGTCCTGCATTGCAGCAATTTTCACCGCGGCCAGCGTATCCATCAGACTCAAAACATAACGACTCCCCCCTCCCTGCGTCTTCGTCGCAACTGCCCGGCAATGATTTGGCATTCGCCCTGCAGGATAACGAGAGGCCGCCATCATGAATGTGCCCATCGAGGAAGCGGCCACCCCAGCGAGATCCCCCCTCATGTCAATGCGCGGCCTGATTAGCTGCCCCCCGCACTAATGAGGCAACCATGGCCTGAAACGCTGTGCTGCAAAGCAGCCGGCAGCGAGGGCCACTGCGCCAAAACTTGTCAATCGCGCCTAGATCGCCGCCACACCAGCGGGCAGGATCAGCCGGGCGGGCAGCGCCCGCAGGCAAACGCGGCTGCAAGCGCCCTTCCCCACCTTATCAATAGAAATGTGCACCACGTTCGGGAAGCGCCAGCGGATACCAGCTGCGACCTCACACATCACCATGGCGAGAGAGTCGTTGCGCTCCTTATCAAGGCGCGCCAAGCCCGGTTGTGGAGCCTTCCGCGACAGGGCATGTTTTCAGACCTTTCTTACCCCCCACCCACCCCGCCAGCCGATTGATGCAATCGACTCACTGGCCTTTGACCCCTTATCACGAATTACCTACAATCGCGCAAACTCATCACGTCTCGGAAATCACATCATGAGCCAAGTCACTCATAGCAAACTGCTGATCTTAGGGTCCGGCCCGGCGGGTTACACTGCCGCCGTCTATGCCGCCCGTGCCAACCTCAATCCGCTGCTCATCACCGGCATGCAGCAAGGCGGTCAGCTGACGACCACCACCGAAGTGGAGAACTGGCCCGGTGACCCCGAGGGGCTGACCGGTCCGGCCCTGATGGAGCGCATGAAAGAGCATGCGGAGAAGTTCGACACCCGCATCCTGTTTGATCACATCAATGAAGTGCAACTGACCCAGCGTCCGTTCCGTCTCAAGGGCGACAACGGTGAATACACCTGTGATGCGCTGATCATCGCCACCGGGGCCTCCGCCAAGTATCTGGGCCTGCCTTCCGAAGAGGCCTTCAAGGGCCGCGGCGTCTCCGCCTGCGCCACCTGTGACGGCTTCTTCTATCGCAATCAGGAAGTGGCCGTGGTCGGCGGCGGCAACACCGCCGTGGAAGAGGCGCTCTATCTGGCCAACATCGCCAAGAAGGTGCACCTCATTCACCGTCGCGACGAGTTCAGCGCCGAGAAGATCCTGATCAAGCGTCTGCACGACAAGGTGGCCAGCGGCAATATCGTACTGCACACCCACCAGACTCTGGACGAAGTGCTGGGCGACGACATGGGGGTGACCGGCGTGCGTCTGCGCAACACCCAGAACGACACCACCACCGACCTGCCACTGATGGGCGTCTTCATCGCCATCGGTCACCAGCCCAATACCCAGATCTTCGCCGACCAGCTGGATATGCAGAACGGCTATCTGAAGGTGCGTGGCGGCCTCGACGGCTTCGCCACCCAGACCAGCATCGAAGGGGTCTTTGCCGCCGGTGACGTGGCTGACCACACCTACCGCCAGGCCATCACCTCGGCCGGTACCGGCTGTATGGCCGCCCTCGATGCCGAGCGCTATCTGGACGCGCAATAAGCACAAGGGATATAAAAGGCATGCCGCGAGGCATGCCTTTTTACTTTAAGGAGCCGGATGAAACAGAAAATATTGATAGTCGAGGACAGTCTGACCATTCGACGGATGCTGATCCAGGCCATTGCCCAGCAAACCGGGCTGGAGATCGATGCATTCGATACCCTGGAGGGGGCCCGCCACTGCCGGGGAGAAGAGTACGTGGTGGCACTGGTGGATCTGACCCTGCCGGATGCCCCCAGCGGGGAAGCGGTCAAGGTGTTGCTGGAGCGGGGCTTGCCGGTGGTGATCCTCACTGCCGATATCAGCGAGGAGAAGCGTGCAGCCTGGCTGGAGGCGGGAGTACTGGACTATGTGATGAAGGATTCACGCCACTCCCTGCAATACGCCGTCAGCCTGGTTCATCGCCTCTACCTCAACCAGCGCATCGAAGTCCTGGTGGTCGATGATTCACGCACCTCCCGCCACCGCACCATGGCCCAGTTGCGCAAGCAGCTGCTGCAGGTGCATGAGGCGAGCCACGCCCGCGAGGCCCTGGCCCAGCTCGAACAGAACCCGGCCATTCGGCTGGTGCTGGTCGACTACTACATGCCAGAAATTGACGGGATCAGCCTGGTGCGCATGCTGCGCGAGCGTTACAGCAAGCAGCAGCTCGCCATCATCGGCATCTCGGTGTCGGACAAGCGCGGCCTCTCCGCCCGCTACCTCAAGCAAGGTGCCAACGACTTCCTCAACCAACCATTCGAACCGGAAGAGCTGCAATGCCGGGTCAGCCACAACCTGGAAGCGCTGGAGCAGTTCAACAGCATCCAGGAGTCGGCCAATCGCGACTACCTGACCGGGCTCTACAACCGGCGCTACTGGTTCAATGAAGGACAGAAATGGTTCGAGGAACACCAGCGTCAGGAGACGCCGCTTGCGCTGTGCGTGCTCGATGTGGATCACTTCAAGCAGGTCAACGATCACTGGGGTCATGCCATCGGCGATCAGCTGCTCTGCCACCTCACCCGACTGCTCACCCAGTTCTTCCCCGATGCCATGATCGCCCGCTTCGGTGGCGAGGAGTTTGCCCTGATGGTGCCCCACTGCACCGTGCCGGTGCTGCTCAAACGGCTGGAGGGGCTGCGCCAGCAGATGCGCCAGCAACCGCTGTCCAGAGAGACGCCGCTGTTTGTTCGCGCCAGTTTCGGGGTGATCAAGGTCGGGCGCGGTTCCATGGACGAGGCACTGAGCGAGGCGGATCGCCTGCTCTATCAGGCAAAGAACACCGGCCGTGACAAGATAGTGTCGCAGGACTCATCGGCCTGACGTTACCTCGCCAGATGTTCTCCGTGTAGTACCCGCCCGACAGCTTGCCCAGCCGGCAGCGTGTCGGGTCATTTCTCCCCCCTAGATGACCGCCTGAGTCAGCGCCTGCTTCAATAGGTCTTGTCGACCCGCACGCCATCGTCGAAATAGAGGATGCGCACCTTGTCGCCGTTCATGAACACCATGGCCGGATCGTAATCCTGAATGACGTTCACCAGCCCGTTTTGCTCGTTGCGGATAAGCAGCTCCACCAGCTTGTTCTCCACCACGCTGCCGCCCGATTGATACTGCTGCGCCGCGGCCGCCCCCGCCAATGCGCCGACCGCAGTAGCAATTTCACGGCCATGACCACCACCAAACTGGTTGCCAAGCAGACCGCCTAGGACGGCGCCCCCCAGGGTTTTCCAGCCGGAGTGTTCTGATTCCAGTATTTGACGCTGGGTGATGTTGCGCACCGTCTCGACCTGGCCAAACACCACCTGATTCACGGGTCTTGCCGTATTGCGCTCGTAGACCTGCGCCCAGGCGGGCGCAGTGACAAAGCAAAACAAGCTGGATACTATCAGGATAATGGCCTTCATCTATGAACCTCGTTACCTTATGTCTCGCTATCTTACCCAATTGGATGATGAGCTGTGCTGGTTTCCCGACCCCGAGCATGCCCTGGAGGAACCCAACGGCCTGCTGGCGATCGGAGGGGATCTCTCCCCTGCCCGCTTGCTGGCAGCTTACCACAAGGGGATCTTCCCGTGGAATGAACCCCACCAGCCGCTGCTATGGTGGTCACCGGATCCCAGAGGCGTCATCCGGCCGGAACAGCTGCACATCGGTCGCACCCTGCGCAAATTTATCCGTAGTACCTCATTCGATATTTCCATCGATCGCGCCTTTAATGAGGTTATAGCGGCCTGCGCCGCGCCCCGTCGCAGTGCCAGTGGAACCTGGATTAGCACACCCATGATCGACGCCTATCGACAATTGCACCGCCTTGGCCATGCCCACTCCATCGAGATCTGGCAAGAGGGCCAGTTACAAGCCGGCCTCTATGGCCTCTCCCTCGGCCAGGTGTTCTGCGGCGAGTCCATGTTCAGTCGTATCGACAACGGTGCCAAACTGGCCATGGTGGCCCTCTGCCGACACTTCGCCCGCCATGATGGCGCCTTGATCGATTGCCAGATGCAGAACGATTTTTTGGCCACCCTGGGCATAGAAGAGTGGCCGAGACGCCAATTTTTGACGACGCTGGCACAACTGAGCCAACAACCGCTGGCGGCCAATTGCTGGCAAACGGGGAGCATCCACTTATGACCGAAGAAGTGATCCTCAAGGTAGGACTGACCCCGAAGCACCAATGCAGCTATCTGGGTCATGAGCATGAGCAATTGCTGGTGTTGATGGATCACAGCCTGCTCAATGCCAGCGGCTACGAACGCCTGCTGACGGCCGGCTTTCGGCGCAGCGGCAACGACATCTATCGTCCCCACTGCCCGGCATGCAATGCCTGCCAGTCCCTGCGCATCCACAGTGAGCGCTTCGTGCCGAGCCGCAGCCAGAAGCGGATCCGCCAGCTCAATCAGGATATCGAGCTGGTACTCAGCTACGACGACAAGCCCGAGTACTATCAGCTCTATGAGCGCTACATTCGCGAACGCCATCATGACGGCAGCATGTATCCCCCCAGCCGCACCCAGTACAAGGGCTTCCTGCACTGCGACTGGATGCCGCCCCTCTATCTGGAAATGCGCAAGGATAACCGGCTGATCGGGGTCGCTACCACGGATCTGCTGCCCCATTCCCTCAGCGCCATGTACACCTTTTTTGACCCGGCCCATGCCGATCGTTCCCTCGGTACCTTCGCCATTCTGAGTCAGTTGGAACTGGCCAAAAGAACCGGCCGCAGCTGGCTATATCTGGGCTATCTGGTGGAGGAGTGCCGCAAGATGAATTACAAGCGCCAGTATCTGCCCCATGAACGGTTGATACAGGGGGAATGGAAAAATATCGACAGCAAGCCCGAGTAAACTTTACACATAGCCTTAAATCCGGCATGATCCAGCGGATTTTTTGTTGTGGCTTATCAAGAGGATTCAATGGCTAAAGAAGACAGTATTGAGATGCAGGGCACTATTCTCGAAACCCTGCCCAATACCATGTTCCGTGTGGAACTGGAGAATGGTCACGTGGTTATCGCTCATATTTCCGGCAAGATGCGCAAAAACTACATCCGTATCCTGACTGGGGACAAAGTAACGGTAGCTCTGACTCCGTACGATCTCTCCAAGGGACGTATTGTTTTCCGCTCTCGCTAAGCCAGGAATTCAGCAAAAAACCCCAACCTTCCGGTTGGGGTTTTTTGTGGTTTTCCAACAGCGTTAAGCTTAGTGGGAAACAGCTTCAACATTGACCTGATAGTCAAAGCTGAGGCTGTCATTTATCAACTCAACCTTCACTACCCCCCCATCGACCAAGGATCCGAACAGGATCTCATTGGCAAGGGGTTTCTTGAGGTGTTCCTGGATGACCCGCCCCATGGGTCTCGCTCCCATGGCCCTGTCATATCCCTTCTCGGCCAACCAGTGGCGGACACCCTCGGACACTTCAAGAGACACGCCCTTGGCATCCAGTTGTACCTGCAACTCGACGATGAACTTGTCGACCACCTGATGTATCACCTGCATATCCAGATGGTTGAACCAGATGGTGTGATCGAGCCGGTTGCGAAACTCCGGGCTGAACGTCTTGTTGATCACCGCCATGGCATCGTGGCTCATATCCTGTTGCTGGAAACCGATGGACTTGCGCTGGGTCTCCTGCACGCCGGCGTTGGTGGTCATCACCAGGATCACGTTGCGAAAATCCGCCTTGCGCCCGTTGTTGTCGGTCAGGGTGCCGTTGTCCATCACCTGCAGCAGCAGGTTGAACACATCCGGGTGCGCTTTTTCGATCTCGTCCAGCAACACCACTGAGTGCGGGTGCTTGAGTACCGAATCGGTCAGGAGTCCCCCCTGCTCAAAGCCCACATAGCCGGGAGGTGCCCCGATCAGGCGGGAGACGGTGTGGCGTTCCATGTACTCCGACATGTCAAAGCGCAGCACCTCGACGCCGAGCGCCTTGCCCAACTGCTGAGTGACCTCGGTCTTGCCCACCCCGGTCGGGCCTGCAAACAGGAAGCAACCCACCGGGCGACGCTCATTGCCAAGGCCCGAGCGTGACAGGCGAATGGAATCAGTCAGCACCTCGATGGCCTTGTCCTGACCAAATACCACCATTTTGAGATTGCGCTCCAGATTCTTCAGCACTTCCTTGTCGGAAGAGGAGACTGATTTCTCCGGGATGCGGGCAATCTTGGCCACGATGGCTTCGATCTCCTGCACATTGATCACTTTCTTGCGCTTGCTCGCCGGCAGCAGCCGTTGCCCAGCACCAGCTTCGTCGATCACGTCGATCGCCTTGTCAGGCAGATGGCGATCATTGATGTACTTGGCAGAGAGCTCCACCGCTGCGCGGATGGCCTTGACGGTGTAGCGCACCCCGTGGTGAGCCTCATAGCGGCTCTTGAGCCCCATCAGGATGCGGGTGGTGTCGTCCACACTGGGCTCGACGATATCGATCTTCTGGAAGCGACGCGCCAGAGCACGGTCCTTCTCAAAGATCTGGGAGTATTCCTGATAGGTGGTGGAGCCGACACAACGCAGCAAGCCATTGGAGAGTAGCGGCTTGATGAGGTTGGCCGCATCCAGCTGACCACCGGAGGCAGCACCAGCCCCTATGATGGTGTGGATCTCGTCGATGAACAGGATCGCCCCTTCCTGGCGCTCGATCTGCTTGAGCAGCACCTTGAGGCGCTTCTCGAAATCACCGCGATATTTGGTCCCCGCCAGCAGCGAGCCCATGTCCAGAGAATAAATGGTACTGCCCGCAATCACCTCGGGCACATCGCCCTTGACGATACGATAGGCCAGCCCTTCCGCGATGGCCGTCTTGCCGACCCCGGCTTCACCAACCAGCAAGGGGTTGTTCTTGCGACGGCGGCAGAGCACCTGGATGGTACGGTTGAGCTCCTGATCCCGTCCGATGAGCGGATCGATACGCCCTTCCAGCACCAGCTGATTGAGGTTGGTGGCAAAGCTTTCTATTTGGGCGGCAGACACATCGTCATCGGACTCGGCATTGTTGCTGCTGTTGTCCGGCTTGCTGTCTTTGCGCACGCCATGGGAGAGGAAGTTGACCACGTCCAGCCGGCTGATCTCGGCCTTTTTCAGGAAGTAAGCGGCCTGGGACTCCTGCTCGCTGAAAATGGCAACCAGCACGTTGGCACCACTGACTTCCGTGTTGCCCGATGATTGGACATGGAACACGGCGCGTTGCAGCACCCGCTGGAAGCCCAGTGTGGGCTGTGTTTCACGATCTTCATCGTCACGGGGAATTAGTGGGGTTGTTTGACTGATGAATGCGCTGATCTCTTTGCGCATCAGCTCCACGTCAGCACCACAAGAACTCAGCGCCTCATGGGCTGAACTGTTATCCAGCAGGGCTAACAACAGGTGCTCGACAGTCATGAATTCGTGGCGCTCGTCACGGGCCAGTTTGAAAGCCTCGTTCAGCGTCTTTTCTAGATCTTTATTCAACATAGGCACCTCCCCTAGTACAGCAACAATGTGGTGTCGTCATCGCCATCAAGTCATCAGATTCAAGCCTTTTCCATGGTACACAGCAGTGGATGTTCGTTGTTACGTGCATAGGTGTTGACCTGGACCACTTTGGTTTCGGCAATCTCGGCGGTGAACGTGCCACAGACTCCCTTACCACTATAATGCACGCTCAGCATCACCTGAGTGGCCTTGTCCAAATCCATACCAAAGAACTTTTGCAGCACCTCCACCACGAACTCCATCGGTGTGTAGTCGTCGTTGTTCAGGACGACCTTGTACATGGGTGGCGGTTGCAGCTTGGTTTTCTCTGCTTCTGCAATCTCTTCATTAGCAAAGAGTTCTTTCTGCTTGCTCATAATCGCGCTTTGGTACCTCTAGATTACTACCGCCTAACACAAGATTGTCAATAGACTTGTTAACCAGATCACATCAGTTGTTAACAACTCCTTGACTCGCTCAAAAGTTAGACTAGATTGGTTACTTGCTAATCGGCGCCCGTCTGCTATGGGCTATGTTACTAGTTATAAAGGGCTGGCGCAGGTTACTCAACGACTTCAAGGTAATCAATAAAAGGATGTAGATGTATGGCAACCGGAACAGTCAAGTGGTTTAACAACGCAAAAGGATTTGGGTTTATCTGTCCGGAAGGAGGTGGTGAAGATATCTTCGCCCACTACTCCACGATACAAATGGAAGGCTACAAGACGTTGAAAGCAGGTCAAGCAGTCAACTTTGAACTGCAGCAGGGGCCGAAAGGCAATCACGCCTCTGTCATTGTGCCAAACGAAGCACAGAACATGTAAGAGTCGAACTGGATAAATAAAAAAACCGGCAAGCCGCAAGGTTGCCGGTTTTTTTATTGCTGCAATTTACAGGAGAAATTCGTTCCCCCGAGCAGACTAGAAGGAGATCATTGCGCGTTGTCGTGATAGTCCTGACAGGCGCTCAGGGTATTTTCCATCAGGCTGGCAACCGTCATGGGGCCAACCCCACCCGGTACGGGCGTGATAAAGGAGGCATGATTGCGCGCGGTCTCAAACTCCACGTCACCGACCAGAGAGCCGTCCGCCAGCCGATTGATGCCCACGTCGATCACCAGCGCACCCGGTTTGACCCACTCACCCGGAATGAAGTTGGGTTTGCCAACCGCCACCACCAGCAGGTCGGCACGGCGAACCTGATCTTCCAGATCCTGAGTGAAACGGTGACAGGTAGTGGTAGTACAACCAGCCAACAGCAGCTCCAGCGTCATCGGCCGACCGACGATGTTGGATGCCCCGACTACTACCGCATGCAAACCGTGCGTTTTAACGCCGGTTGCTTCAATCAGGGTCATGATGCCTTTGGGCGTACAGGGGCGCAGTGCCGGAATACGCTGTGCCAGCCGACCCACGTTGTAAGGGTGGAAACCATCCACATCCTTGTCGGGGCGAATACGCTCCAGCACCTGGGTCGTATCACAGTGAGCCGGCAAGGGGAGCTGCACCAGGATACCGTCAACGTCTGCGTCTTCATTCAGTTTATCGATCAGTGCCAGCAACTCTTCCTGGCTCGCCGTCGCATCCAGATCGTAAGAGCGGGAGATAAAACCTACCTCTTCGCAGGCGCGCCGCTTGCTGCCGACATAAACCTGCGAGGCAGGATCTACCCCGACCAGGATGACCGCCAAGCCCGGCGCCCGTTTTCCTTGTGCCAACCGCTGTTGGACTTGCGCTGCGACCTGATTGCGAATCGTTTGCGCAACCTGTTTTCCATCAATGATTTTGGCAGACATCGTTCTTCACTCACCATGTGTTCAACTGCCGCGCATTGTCGCATTTTTTTGCCACGGGTGTTAGCGGCTCTCGCATGGAGGGCAATAAGTAGGCATTTGAATTCATTGGTGGAAAAATTCGTTGACGCTAGCTTTCCCGCTTGGGTATGATGCCGGCCCGTTGCCCAGTACAGCTGCTGTCGCTATGCTGGAGACGAGATTTTCGGTGATTAGCGCAGCCCGGTAGCGCATCTGGTTTGGGACCAGAGGGTCAAAGGTTCGAATCCTTTATCACCGACCAGGTTTTTCGACATGCCGCCAGGCTTGTCGAGGCAGTGCGCCCTTAGCTCAGTCGGATAGAGCAACGGCCTTCTAAGCCGTGGGTCGCAGGTTCGAATCCTGCAGGGCGCGCCATTTAAAATGTGTTTTAAATCATTGAGTTATTGACGAAGAGTGTGACTTATCGTCCATTCGGCAGATTATCTCAAGATGACCTTGGCCACGCCTTGGCAGACACAAAATGGCGATGATTTCAGTGGTGGCTGTAGCTCAGTTGGTAGAGTCCCGGATTGTGATTCCGGTTGTCGTGGGTTCGAGCCCCATCAGCCACCCCATTATTTCTCTGTTGTTGCTATCTGTTGCGAAAGAAATGAAAGGCTTGAATATGGCCGGCAACTCATCAGCAAGGCAGACTTCGCGCAATTTATGCGCGGCGATAAACCGGCCCCGCGTCGGTTTTTTGTTTTAGCGAATCAATTAACGCCCATGGAGGCGGCTTATGTCTCTTCGTCATCCGGGTCGCAAGCAGCCCGCTCGCCAGCCCTCCCCCGCGACGGGCAACCCCGCCCTCGATCTCTTCCACCGCAACTGGCAAGCGCTCGAAAAGCTACAGGCAAAGATCGACAAGCAAGCCCTCAACGGCCGCGATATCTATCAGCGTTTCACCAGCGAAATAGAACCCCTTGAGCGTCAACAGTGCGAGCTCATCTTTGCCCTCGCCAAGCGCCTGGTCGATTTTACGGCTCGCAAGAGCTTTACCCTGTGGCAGCGGGAGACCTTGCACCACTGGATCCACGATCTCATCAGCTATATCGAGTCCAATCCGTTTCGTGGCGAGATGGATTTGGCTCCCCTCTTTCACCAAATCCAAACCAATACCGCCCTGCACATGGATGACGAACAGCTCGACTATCAGTGTGACGTTCTTACCCAGATGCTGATGGAGACTTGTGGCCACTGCCCCGATGACATCGATACCTTGCGCGAGATGCTCAAAAACCCCGATCGGTTGAACGAGTACATGATGAATGCGGCGCGCCAGCATATGGCCGAAGAGTGCAACACCGTCGATCAAGAAGAGGATGCCCGCTTCGACGATGATGAGTTGTTTGCCGATGAGCCTCTCTTCGGCACTGAGCAGCAAGATGCTTTTGCCCACGCGCGCACACGTCGTGAGCAAGAGGAAGAGGCGCGCATCGAACAGTTGTTCAGCAAATCCAGCCTCAAGCAGCTCTATCGCAAGCTCGCCCTGGCGCTGCACCCGGATCGGGAACCCGACCCCGTCATGCAGGCGGAAAAGACCCGCATCATGGGCCAACTCAGCCAGGCCTGGGAAAACAAAGAGATGTTCACCCTGTTGCAGCTGGCCCACACCCACCTGCCCGAGTTCGATAACCTGCTCAGTGACGAGAACCTCGCTTACCTCAACCCGATGCTGAAACGCCAGCTACGCGAGCTCGAAGTCAGCTACTACGGCGGGCAAGACGGGCTAATGGGCGCGGTGCTGCACAAATTCAAGCAATCATCCAAGAAAAAGACCGAGCAGGCCTTTGCCGAACATCGGGACTATTTGCTGCGTGATATCGACCACCTGACTGCCCAGCTGGCCGAGATCACCACCCTGCAGACCCTCAAACCCTATCTGGCGGCCCGCTGGGATCAGAAGCAAATGAGGTGGGATGAGGAAGAGGACGATATGGAATGGCTGTTTAGGTAATGGCCAGCGGTGACCGACCATCTCATCAAACAATCAAGGCGCCACTGGCGCCTTGATTGTTTTCACACTGCTGGTTTTTACACTGATCGTGCTATCGGATAGCCAGCCTTAAATCAGGGTCACCTGACGCGCTTTGCCATCAGGCGCCAGCGCCTGTTCCTCATCGTGGATAGTTGTGAAGGGCTCAGGGGAAATGGCGGCTGCCGATGCGATTTTGCGCTGCTGATATTGGGCCAGACGCAAGTCCAGCAGCTCTTGCACCATGCGATGCAGAGGATCGATATCCTCCTCACTCACCGCGAAGCGTGGGCAGAAGCGATCCTCCCTTACCTCGAACCAGTACTCCCCCTTGGCGCCTGGATTGCCGCCACTGCTGAACTTGATCGGATTGCTCTTCCAGTAACTGAGCCAAGCCGGGCTGTCGGCGCTCAGGGCTTGCTGCTTGGCCGGCAGATCGAGACGGGCCAGCTCGGGATGCCGCTCGAACAGGTAACGGGAGTGGCTGGCCAGCGCTGCCAAGGTGGGTGGCTCACGCAGACCGTCGAGTTCGAGCAAGGCCAATAGCAGGATCAACTTGAAGCTCTTGTTGAGCACGGTGTTCTCCACCCCCGCACGCAGAAAGTCGCCGTGCCGGTTCAGCACGCGCAGCTCCTCCTCCCCCAGATCGCCCGCTTGGGCGAGCAGCTCAAACCAGCCCCCCTGTTTTTGGGTATCGAAACGCAGTTGCTCACCCAGCCGGGCAACCCAGGTTTGCCGCGCAGTGGGACGATAACCGAGGTACTCCTTGAGGATCTGATAGGTCTCAAGCAGAGTCGGTTGCTGCTGCCTTTTTAACAGCGCTAGCAACGGAAGCAGCTTGGGATCCAGATTGATAAAACAACCTGCCGCCAGCGTCATCGCCCCGTTTGCGTGCGTTGGCGAGTAGGTCAATTGCGTTTGCAGCAGCTGAGGCTTGTAGAGACACGCCTTGTGATTGCCCACCAGATCGATCACCACCAGGCGTTCTTTGCCTTGATAGAGGCGCAAGCCCCGCCCCAACTGTTGCAGGAACACGATGCGCGACTCGGTGGGACGCAGCATCAGCACGGTATCGATGGCGGGCAAGTCGGTGCCTTCGTTGAACAAATCTACCGAGAAGATGATATCGAGCTCGGCGGCGGCCAATTGCTCCTGGGCGGCTTGTCGCCCCTGACGGGAGCCCGCATAGACGGCTACCGCCCGCACTCCGGCTTGCTGGAAGACGCTGGCCATAAAATCGGCATGACGGGTCGAGATGCAGAAGGCCAGCGTGCGCTGCTGGCGTAAACGTCGCCACTGGCTAAGGGCGTGCTGAGCCCGCTTCTGACTGGCGAAGGCACTCTCCAGCGCATGGGGGTAAAACTGACCGTTGCGCCAAGGCAGCGCGGCATAGTCGATAGTGTCATCCAAAATGCCGTGATAGGTGAGCGGCACCAGCATCTTTTGCTCAATGGCGAGCGCCAGCCCCCGTTCAAAGACGAGATTGTTGTCGCACAGCGCCAGAATATCGGCCTGATCGGTGCGGTCAGGGGTCGCGGTCAGCCCGAGCAGGAAGCGGGGCTTGAAGTGGTTTAGCAAGCGCCGGTAGGAGGGTGAGGCGGCATGATGAAACTCATCGACCACCACGTAATCGAAGTGATCCGGTGCAAAGCGCAGCAGATGCCGACTCTTGCCCAGCGTCTGAATGGAGGCAAACAACCAGTCGGCCTCATCCTGCTGCTGACCGTGATAGAGGCCAGAATTTGCCTGCGGCGCCATGTGCAAGAAGGTCTGGCGCGCTTGGGTCAGGATCTCCTCCCGATGGGCAACAAACAGCAGGCGGGCCGCCTGCATCTGGCGCACATCAAAAGCCGCGAGCCAAGTCTTACCAAGGCCGGTCGCCATGACCACCACGCCCCGTTTATGCCCCTGTGCCCGCGCGGCTTGCAGCGCCATCAGCGCCTCTTGCTGCACGCTGTTGGGGATGGGGGCTTCACGCAGCTGCTCGGCGCTGCTGCGATGATCCCCGGTGAGCACCCGCAACTCCCGCAGCGCGCTCTGCCGATAGCGAGCGAGGTAGCCATCTATCCAGTCGTGGGTAAGGAGCACGACCCGCGCGTCTTGCGCCAGCCGCTCGATTTGAGCCGCGAGCTGACGCAGGCTGTGATGCGGCTCGCTGGGTCCGCTCGGCTCAGCCCTGAGCGACCAGTTCCACTCCAGCGACTCGGTAAGGGCGGCGGCAGAGATATTGCTGGAGCCGAGAAACGCCTGACCACCGAGCACCGCTGGCGACCCTTCCTGGCCAACTTGCTGGCCTAGGTACTGGGCTGCGTGCTGGACAAACAGATAGGACTTGAGGTGAAAACCGCGATTGCCCTGACTCTGGTAGATCAGCGCGCAAGAGCGAGCGGGATCAAATTTGAGCAACTCGCGCAGCGCCACCGGCTGGGTCACCTCCAGATAGTCCGAGGTGATCACCCGAAGCCGTGCTCCTCGCGCCAGCGCCTCGTGCAGGGCACCGCGCAACAACACCAGCCCGCTTTGGCGAATAAAGGAGACACACAACTCAATGCGGCTACCCTCGCCACAACGGGCGATGGCGTCCAGCAGATGTGGCAACAGGGGATCGTTGAACTCCGGATCCCCCGCCTCTCCCCCGCTGATGAGCACGGGTGCACTCATGACCCGACCTTGCGCACGATGGCGTTAAGCCAACACTCCTGCTCGCGGCCGGGGCGTCGATCCGCAGTCTGCCAGATCTCGACCTCGCTCAGCGGCAACGGCGTTATCAGGGCTTGCAGCCCCGCCTCATCCAACTGGGTGAAGGCTCGGCCATCGCGCTCGGTCTCGTCTACCCCATATTTGAACGAGCAATAGAGCAGACCACCGTCGGCGAGTTGCTGGCACAGATGGACCATTACGGCATCCAATTCGGCACGGGGAACATGCAGCAGACTGGCACAGGCCCAGATGGCATCGACCGGCGCGGGAGCCACGAACTGATCGAAACGGCACAGTTGCACCGGCTGACCAAGCAGGCGCTCGGCGCGCAGGGCCAGCTCCGCGCTGGCATCGAACGCAGTGACCTGAAAGCCCTGCTCTCGGAAGTAGAGACTGTCCCGACCAGAGCCGCAGCCCGC
>AACY020551389.1_pt1 | contig 17288 bp, 16 predicted proteins | sample 267378 | NCBI WGS metagenome assembly AACY02 (sample SAMN02954345, study PRJNA13694) | marine metagenome | biome: aquatic; feature: ocean; material: water; isolation source: isolated as part of a large dataset composed predominantly from surface... | reverse complement strand
TCGTTTCCACTAAAATATTTGCAAGTCTGAAAGACCAACTATCCATAGGACCTGAAGCTGGAAACCCTTGATTTAAAGTTCCAATTCTTCCAGGGTAATCTTGGATAGATGTTTCTAGACCTTTTTTAATTACCTGAGCCATAAAAATTAAAATCTTTTTGTTTTATCAATTGTTGTTAGCCATTTTTTATAATTTTTGACTGAAAATTTTTGATATTCAATAATGTTGTAATCATAAGATTTATCTTTTATTTTATTTGCGACATGATCAAATTCTTCATAGCTAGTTGGTACAAATTTTACTCTGTCACCTGGTTTGAACAAACATATGCTTTCCTCAAATACAGAAAAGCTTTTTTGAGTATCCCAAATAGGCACTGGTATAATTCCAAATATTTGATAACCACCTGGTAATCTATCTGGATAAATTGCAGTAGAAGTTCCACCCATACCCACAGCACCTTTTGGTGTCCATGTTCTCGGTGGATTATATTTTGGTGCAGTTAGTTTACATCTAGGATCAAGAGGCATCATAAATGGGAGTCCTGGCCAAAAACCTAGTGCCGAAACCCAGTATTCAGTTCCAGAATGTACTCTTACAAATTGTTCGGTATTTTCTAAATTATTTAATTCTACGATAAATTCTGGATCAGGTGTTTTTTGAGCAATTTTACTAGAATAATCATCAATACATTCTTTTGTCCATTTATCGAGATAAACAGTGGGAAATGAAAAAATTCGACTATTAATCTCAATATCATCAGTTGGACCTAAGGATTTAATAAGTGATTTCATTTCATTTTTTAAATCATTAAATTTTATTTCATCAGGATTGTAATGAATAAGCATTGAGGCAAAACATGGTGCAGTTTCATATATGCCCTTAATTTTATTATCATGAATAGCTTTAGCTAGGTTTTGTGCAGTAAAATTAATCTCAAGATCCATCAGGTTACCAAATTCAATAAACATATATTTATCTCCACCTGGTTTGAAAATTGGTTCATCGTAAACTTTTCCAATAATATTCTTAATTGATGTTTTCTTGTCAGCTTCATTATTTTTACTTAAAATATTTTTAAATGCTTTGAAGTCTTTTTCTGTATACAGTTTAGAAGAGCGATCTTTTGGTGATTGAGAAGCTATTTTTTGAAAAGCCTTAACATCTTTTTCAGTATATTTTTGAACAATCTTTTTTTGGGTTTTAGAGTCATTTTCAATTTTTTCGATAGTTTCCATTTTTTCTGTAAATAATGATAAATTATTTTCAATAAATTTTGTATTATATAGTGAATTTTCAAAAGATTTATTTTTTAAAACTGAAATTAAAAAAGATTTGTTTGTATTTATTCCCTTAATTTCCAATTCATTTAAATATGAGATCATATTTCTTATACATTCTGTTCTGCTCACACCTTTTGAAATAATTTTTGCAATCATAGGATCATAATAGAAAGAAATTTCATCTCCTTCATCAACACCAATATCCAGTCTGATATTTGGAAATTTATTATGTGGAATATTTAATTTAGTTATTTTTCCAGGCGAAGGAAGAAAGTTTTTTGATGGGTCCTCAGCATATAACCTACATTCAATTGCGTGACCTGATTTATTAATACTATTTTGATCTATTAGATTACTATCTAAGTTTAAAGCAAAATTAATTTGCATTGCAACTAAATCAAAATTAGTAACAGTCTCTGTTACTGGATGCTCTACCTGAATTCTTGTATTCATTTCTAAGAAATAAAATTTTTTATTATCTATGTCGTATATATATTCTATTGTTCCTGCTCCTTCATATTTTTGATTAGTTACAAAATTTACTGCACTTTCAGCCATCTCATCAATAATAGATTTTTCAATTTGTGGTGCAGGACTTTCTTCTATAATTTTTTGAAAACGTCTTTGTATTGAGCAGTCTCTTTCATAAAAGTGTAAAGCTTTTTTTTCACCAAAGCCAAATACTTGGATTTCAATATGTCTTGCATTAGATATAAATTTTTCTAAAAAAATATCACTGTTACCAAAAGCTTTTTTTGCTAAGTTTTTAGTTTTTTCAATTGATTGAATTAGTTGCTCATAGTTGTTTGCAATTTGCATTCCAATTCCACCACCTCCAGCACTTGCTTTTATTAAAATTGGATAACCTATTTCATTACATTTCTTTTCAAGATCTGCATCGTCTAATTCACTATTGTTTAGACCTGGACAAATTGGAAGATTGTTTTTTATAGCTAGTGCTCTTGCTATATCTTTATTACCCATTGATATAATGGTGTTAGGTTTTGGGCCTATCCAAGTTATCCCAGAGTCTATTACATCTTGTGCAAATTCAGCATTTTCAGCCATAAAACCATAACCTGGATGAATAGCATCTGCATTTAATTTTTTTGCAACCTCAATTATTTTTTTTGGTAAAAGATAGCTTTCCTGGGCTTTTGAACCACCAATGTGAATGGACTCATCAGCATCTCTAACATGCTTACTATTTTTGTCTATATCAGAATATACAGCAATTGATTGTAAGTTTAGTTTTTTACAACTTTTTATAATTCTACAAGCTATCTCACCCCTGTTAGCTATTAGAATTTTCTTCATTTATTAAGAGCTAATTTTATGCTTTTAATAATTTCAACTGCGTTAGGAGTGTCTGAGTGTACACAAATAGTATCACAACCAACATCTATATCTTTGCCTATAGTATTTGTAACTCTCTTTTCTGATAAAGCGCGTAAGACACGATCAGTTGCAATTTTACTGTCATAAGAAGCATTTTTACCTTTCGCTATTACTAATTTTCCATTCTCATCATAATCTAGATCAGCATAAAATTCTGCAATAAAATTTAAACCTCTTTCATCTTTATAAATTTTTTCATGACATGTATTGGCCATTCCAAAAATACTTACATCAAAAGTTTCAACAGCATCTGCAATGGCATGTGCCATGTTTTCATCTTTTGCAGCCATAACATATAATGATCCATGAGGTTTAATATGATTTAGAGGCATATCTTGTTCATCTAAAAATGATTTTAAAGCACCAACCTGATACATGATCATACTTTTTATATCTTGTCTTGGCATTTTCATTTCTCGCCTCCCAAATCCTTGTAAGTCAGGAAAAGAAGGGTGGGCACCAACTTTTACACCATACTTTTTTGCAAGTGCCACAGTCTTTCTCATATGATTTGGGTCTGAAGCATGAAATCCACAAGCAACATTTGCAATATCTATCAAGGGCATTATTTCTTCGTCATTACCAGCTCTATAAATTCCAAAGCTTTCACCCATGTCACAATTTAATTTTGTCATAAAAATTTTACCCTTCGTTTTATATTTGACTTCTTATATGAGGTGACCTAGCGTAAAGAGCTACCATTGGGATAATTAATAATCCAAGGATAAATTGTTGTGCTTCCCAACTTAAACCCCACCCAATTAGAACGGTTGTAATTATTTGTAAAATAAGCACTCCAATAACACTTAATCCATATCCTCCAGAACCACCTAATAATGAGGTACCTCCAATAACTACAGCAGCTATTGTAGTAAATAAATATATATCTCCAGCTCCAACATACCCTCCGCCACTCCAACCAAGAAGTAGTATGCCTGTTAAAGCAGAGAAGAATCCACTAATTACATAGGCTCCAATCCAGTATCCTTTTTCAGAAATTGATAGTCTTGAAGAAGATAATCTACTTCCTCCTAAAGCATATAAATGTCGACCCCATTTTGTTAATCTTAGCGCAACAATTACAAGAATACTTACAACTATCCAAATTATAATTACAGGAGGTATTGGAAGACCAACAGTTTTACCACCCATAGATGCTAAATTTTGCATCCAATCTGGAACTACACCAAATACAGTTCCAGCTGAAAAAGTTCCCATAGAAACTAATATTTGAACCCCGCCTTTAACAAAAAATCCAACACCCAAAGTTAAAATTAATGCTTGTCCTTGAAGCCTAAAACTTAAAACACCGTTAACAAACCCTATTAAAGCTCCTAATAATAATATTACTATGCAGGCCAACCAAGGTGAAACTCCTTTAGAAATCAATGACATTAATGCAACATTCATTGAACCAATAACAAAAGGGATGGATAAATCTAGACCTCCTAAAAGTGCAACAAAAGTTTGTCCAATAGTCGCTAAACCAAGAAATGCAGCAAAGACCAACATTGATTTCATGTTCATGGTAGTCAAGAATCCAGGAATAGTTAAGGATCCAATAATAAATAATCCAATCAAAACTCCTATACCAACAAAAACACTCTTACCTCCTTTTATATATCTGCTTATGACACCCATAAAAATTACGAATAGCAGAAAGATTAAAAAGGAAACTAATGTTCTTCCAGAAAAGAAATTTTCTGAAATAAAAGACACAAATATAAAAATGAGAATAATACCAAGAAAAGCTATTGTTTTCCATCTATGTTCTCTGATATTTTTAAAGAAGAAATTTTCTTCATTTTCTTCATCTTCTATAATTTCTTCTTTAGGAAACTTAGTAAATATATTTTTTTTTAAATCTTCATTTATCCATCTAACAGAAAAATGATACCATCCCCATAATATTAATCCAGTTACTGCAATAGAGTAGGTGGCAATATTCATCCAATCAGCACCATCGTACCAACCAAGTACAGCAGTTCCTATGCCACAAAGGATTGCAAAAATTAATCCTAATCCTTTAAAGAATAGAAAAGAAGATCTTTTCATTTTACTTCACCTCTTCCCATTGACTTAGTTGTTGGTCACGAGCATTTTTTTCTTTATAGATAGACATGAACTGCCAAACTAAAGGAGTAATAGGTATACCAATTGCTAGTACTGCTAAAATTTTATAAAAAGAATATCCTACAGAATAAAAAATTGAAGACCAAAGAGCTACAGCAAGTATAACTATATAAATATATGGAGCAAATCTTTTGTAATTTGCCTTTTCTCCCATATTTAAAAATAAAAAATATTGAATTAAAAATACACCTAAAATACTAAAGGCTACTTGAGAGTATCCTGAAGTTGCAGTCTCATAGAAAAATCTTTTAGTACCCTCATATTTAACTAGTGAGAGATCTCCAATATTTAATTCATTTATAATTTGAGATTGATAAAGAGATGGGTCGTCACTAATAAAAGTATTTCCACCTATAAAATAAGTGGAAATTATAGCAAGAATACCAAATCCAAATATATAAACATTGGTTAAATTTTTTATTCTGGAGTGAACAAATGGAGCAGTTATAACAAATAGTAGTAAAACCACTAGAATTACGCCATAACCTTGTATTCCAAAATAGCTGTTTTCTGTATTTTCAATTAAATTATTATATGAAATACCTTTTAGAATAATTAAAGACAACGCAGCTAAAAAAAACAGCATTGCTGTCGATTTAGTTCGAGGACTAAATTGAGGTAACATAGCTACCACAATTAGAGAAGCTAGCAACACAACTCCTGCAAAATAAATTATACTATATGCTGTTCCTGAAATAAGAGCACCCTCTGAAATATTAGGTAAATAATTTATTTTTTCTAAACTAAAATATTGAGGAGCAGAAGTCTCAATACTGCTTACCTGATTAGATTGTAATGTTATTTTTTCTGTATCTTTTAATAGATTATTTTCCTTATTATCTGGATCAAAAATTAAACCTGCAGCCATTATTACGACAATAACTACAAAAGAAATAGTAGATGGGCTTCTATGAGCTGATAATAGATAAAATAAAAGAGCTACAAATGCTATTCCTATAATTATATAAAAAACAATCGTTCCTGGTGTTTCATTAAACTGAACTACACCATGCCCTGCAAGAGAACCACCTTTAGCAGTACCTTGGCCAGTTGTAGCATTTCCACTGTCCTCAACAATAATATTTCCTGTTGCATCTACTTTTCTTTCTATTGATCCTCTTGTTTCAGTTTCAGATTTTACATTATTCTCAACAACTTTTTCAACAACAATTGGCTGATCATAAACTTGATGTATCATGACAAACAATCCAGCAAATGCCATTAAAATGAAAAAAACCATTACCGATAAACCTTTTGTTACTCTTGTAACATAAGGAAGTATAAGGCTGACCAATAGAGCTATAACTAAAACTGCACCATAAGATAAGTCAGAAACAAAGCTTTGAAGTCTTTCAAATCTAAAAGTAACCAAGATATAATTTATAAGATATAAATTTAAAGCACCTAGAATTGCACCAAACGCACCACCACGTCCGCCAACCAAACTAGCACCTCCTAAAACTAATGCCGTGATACCTAACAGCGTGTATTTAGTTCCTTGCAAAGGATCTCCAGATCCAACAAGAGCAGTAAAACATATTGCAGAAAGTGCTGCAAAAATTCCTGCTATCATGTGAGCTACAATTCTCACTAAATTAATTTTTACACCACTTGTAAAAGCAGCACGCTCATCTGAACCCATTAATTTTAAATGACCCCAAAATGCAGTGTGAGTAATTATGTAAAATAATATTGTTGCTAAAATCATCAAAAGGAATATTGGGTTTAAAATAGTAAAACCCTCCCCCCAAGGAAGAAGCCAATCAGGAGCTATCCCTCCGGGTCTTGGTAAGATTACTATGTTAATTCCCGCAAATGCTAAATATCCAGCTAGTGAAACAATAATAGGAGACACTCTTACAAAACACACTATTAGAGCATAAAAAAGTTGCCATAATAAACCCATGGCAATTGCATATACAAACCATCCGATAGGCGTTTGCAAATATCCTGCTGCATATAACTGAATACTACTTACATTTATAAACCCCATGAAAGGACCAATAGATAAATCAACTCCTCCTCTTCCCGCCATTGCTATAAATGTCAAAGCATATGTAGTTAATATTAATGGAGCAGTAAGCATTATTGCACTCCCTATGCCTGATTGAGAAATAAGTATCGGACTTCTTATTAGGGCAAAAATTAATAAAGCAAAAAAAATAAAGATAGGAACCATTAGATACTTATTTGACGAAGTATCAGTACTCGATCTATAGGTTTTTTTTAATTTTTCTATTACTTCCATTTTTTTTTAATCAAAATAAACAATTTTTATTTTCTCTATTTGTAATTTGTTTTTAAGTTTTTTTTTATCATCATTTAATTTACTATAATCAATAATCTTAACGTTTGAGTTTTTGTTGCTAATTATTTTTTTCGCTGAATTTTTTATTGGAATTATTTTGTTAAATTCCCCATAGTCATTTGATGAATAGTTAAACTCAGTATCTATATTTTTGTCTAGCTTTTGTTCAGCTTTATCTTCGTAGTTCAAAAAGTTATTAAATTGATCAAATTTTTGAAAATCTGATGAATTATAATATTTTACCTCTTTTTCAGTATCTATTTTTTTAGATAAAGATAAATTTTCATCAGTTTTTATAATATTGTTGAAATAATTTTTATCAGAATTGGCATACCTAATATTACGATCATTAGATTGAGTAATACTTTTAACATTAGAATTAAATTTTCTGAAATTTTTTAATTTCTCAAAATTAATTTCATCTTCAACGTTATAGTAATTATTATTATTTTCTATTTTCATTAAAATGTTTTAATCTTTATCTTAGGTTTATCTTTATCAATATTTTCTTTATCAAAATTTACCACTTTTATATTTTTTGTTAACTTTATTTCATTATTATTTATTGATTTATTTTGAATAGGTGATGAGGGCAGATTTGGTTTGTTTGAAATAGTTGTTTCACCCACTCCTGCTGTTTGACCGAACATCCCTTCAAGCAAAGTATCTGCATTAATTCTGTCATTCTCAAAAATATCAAATACTGTTCCATTTCTAAAAACTATTACTTTTGGACACAGTCCAATGAATTCCTCCAGCTCACTAGATAAGAAAACAACTGTATTACCTTCTTCAACATATTTTCTTAAATGAATATATAGATCTCTTTTAGTGCTTATATCTATACCTCTTGCAGGATCATTTAAAATAAGGACCTTAGGGTGTTGCGCAAAGGATCTTGCAATCATAACTTTTTGTTGGTTTCCTCCACTTAAAGAACCGATTAGGTTATCTCTTGGACCAGTTTTGATATTTAATCTTTCTACTTCCCAGTCAAAAATTCCATTTAACTCCATCCAATTAACAAATCCTAAAAAACCTGCTTTGCTAGTTTTTTTATAAAGAGGCACAACTAAATTTTCATAAATACTTAAGTTAGGAAGTATTCCTTCTTTTTTACGATCACCTGAAACAAAAGATATTCCATTTTCTTTTGCTCCATCTAATGAATTGTATTTTAGAAATTTTTCATTGGTATCTAAAATTTCTAAAGTGCCACCATGAGACTCTTGTACACCTGCTAAGATTTTAACAAAGTCATCTTGTCCATTTCCATCTAAACCTGTTACACCTACTATTTCTCCTTTTTTAACCTCAAAATTTATGGGTTTACTATCTGGCCAAACAACTAAATTTTCAGCTCTCATTACAACTTTATCAGTTTTAGTTTGCATCGCCACGGATATAGATTTTTCCCCTGTTTCTTCTCTTCCTGTCATTAAACCGATTAAATTTTTTTCATTAAGATCTTTTTTTTCTAATACACCAACATCTTTACCGTCTCTCATGACGGTCGCTTTATCACTAATTCTAACTAGCTCAGCAATTCTGTGGGTAACAATAAATATTGCAACACCTCTGTCGCGCAATTCTCTCATCTTTTTAAATAATCTCTCTGTTGAATCAAAATCAAGAGCTGCAGACGACTCATCTAGAATTAACAATTTTGTATTCTCTCTCAAAAATGCTCTTGCAATAGTTATCCATGCTTTTATTGGTAGCGATAAGTTAAATGCTTGTGTGTATGGATCAACATATTCACCAACAAGATCTTCCATAATTTCTTGAGCTTTTAATACTTTTTCTCGTTGTGTTAAATTTTTGTACCAAAAATCATCTGAGCCAACAAATAAATTGTCTACAACTGAAGACTCTTCTGCAATCATTACTTCTTGAAATACAGTTGCTATTCCCATATTTCTAGCCATTACAGGAGAGGTAGGGGTTTGCCCTAGTATTGAAACTTTACCTTTATCTACTGGCAATACTCCAGACATAGTTTTTGCTAATGTGCTTTTACCACAACCATTCCCACCTACAATTGCATGAATTTCTCCAAAATTGGCATTAAAATTCACTCCGTTCAAAGCTTTAGTTACTCCAAAATATTTGTGAACATCTTGGACATAAATATCACCTTGGACAGTTTTAGACTTGTCAGACAACACCTCTTTAGAGGTGTTGTCTTCTATTTTTTTTTCTGCACTCATTACTTAATTAAAAGTACTAGTGAGATTTTGGATCGTATTTAGTTGGATCGCTTGGATTCTCAAAGAATGCTTCTACGTATTCTTTAGGAGCCCATTTATCCATTCCTGGATTATCCCAACCAGTTGAATTTCGATCACAATCTTCATTTAAGATTTCTTTGATTTCATCGAAATTTTTTGTAGCAGGACCAACTAATATAGATTGAATCATCGGACTTTGACCTTGCAAAGTTCTAATCATTACATCCATACCTAGTTCTACTTCATCACCTGGAGGCCATGCATATATCGCTTCATCAATATATCCTGGGTTTTGTCTCCAATAACATAGAGCACCTAGCTCTCCACCCAAAGCTATTGGTGGAATTGGATCAAGTCCAGACTGAAGTAATGCTTGTAACGTACCAGTTTCTCCAGAAGATTGAACGGCAACACCATCAACTTTTTTTGTATTAGTTGATAACCACTGCGACAGTTCTTTTTGAGCAACTTGAGAAGTCCAGTTATGAGCCAATTGTCCTACAACATTTACATCCGGGTATTCTGACAATGCAGCTAGCACCCCTTTGTTTTGTTGGTCGGAAGCTGAATAACCAGGTATACCTTCGATAACTATTACATTACCTTTTTCACCAATAAGTTCTGCCATCCATGCACCAACATAATAACCAACTAATCTGTAGTTAACAGATGTGTTGATTGAATATGGAGATGTTGTGAAGCCAGTAAATGAAAGTGTAGGTATACCCTTTTCCCAACCATATTTAATAGTTGTGTTAAGAGCAGTTATATTTGAGCAACATATAATGATTGCGTCAACTTTTCCTCCATCTATCATTTGTCTCATTTGCTGTATTTGTAATGAATCATCCAAATTTGATTGAGTAATTACAATTTCATCAACCATTCCTAGAGCTTTCCACTTAGGATAAACAACTTCCATAAGTCGTTCCATTGCACCTTTTCTCCAAGTGTTTCCAGCATATGTACTTGCATAACCGATAGTCCATGGTGGTTTACTAGGACTTTTCCATCCCTTCATTACCGCAGGACCTAAAGGCTGATCTTTATCCATAAAGTCCATGTTATAAACATAATCTCTCATTTCTTGAGGAACTTTTTTTAGACACTCAGTACATAATTCTCCTGTATTGGCAGTGCTAAAGATTCCAAGAATCCAAGAAAACATAACAACATAGATGATTTTAGTTATTTTCATTTACCCCTCCTATTATTATTGTTTGATACATACTGTCATGTAAGAAAATTTTTTTCTATGGTTTATATATTTCTATTTTATATATATACTTTTTATTAGTTAAATTTTCGTTTGTTTTAAATGAAAAAAATGTTCTAAAAAGAACATTGTAAATGTTAAAAATAGTTTCTATTTGAAGTTGAATAGTAATTATTTTTAAACATCAAATAATTTCGATATGAAAAAATTAATTTTTATTTTTATTTTTATTTTATTAATTGTCCGTCGCGAGTTTTTGCAGATTATATTTTGGAACCAGCTAACTGTACTTTAAAAAAGCAAAATAATTGTGGAGCTTACGTTTATAATAACAAAACAGGAGCAACATATTTTTGTAATTTAGAAAAGTGTAACGAAATTATGCCAGCTTTAGAAGAGTTTGGTACTGAAGAAACCAAAGGTTCTAAAGAATCTAAAAAATCAAAAATTCCAAAATTTAAGAAAAAAGAAAAAAAGAAATCTAAAATCCCAAAATTTAAGAAAAAATCTGAATAATTTAGTTTAGTCTTTTGATTTTAATTTTTTAGTTTCCGCGATAGTTATTTCTATCGCTGATCTAATTTCATTGCAAAAATTAAGATCATCCCCAATAAAAGTTCCTTTTATAAAACTTTGGTTAGCTACCCCATTTTCTTTCATAAAATCCATATAGCCAGATACTTGTGAGCTCACATTGTTTTGATATTCTTTTTCTACATCTTGATAATTTAATTTTTTTATTTTTGCTAATGTTAGAATACCAAATGGATACAAGTAATTAGCTGTTGCAAAAAAACTTTTTGATAATTCGGGGTGATCTTCTCGAGTTATTTCTGTTATCGCAGAGTTTAATGAAACACAGCTTTTAATAATCTTGTAAGTTAAATTATCATCTTCTAGAAGTTCCTGTATATTATAAAAACCTAATCGCTCAACTTTTTCAGCTGATAGGGATGTTGTAAAAAACAAAAGAAAAATTAAAATTTTTTTCATTATAATTAATTAGTTTTACCTAGTGTATTTAATAATATTACACCAATTATTATAAAAGATATTCCAATAATAGCATAACTATTTGGTATTTGATTATATTTAAATATTCCAAAAATTGTCACTACCGTAATAGTAAGACCTCCATAAGTAGCATAAGCGAAACCGACTGGTATGATATTCATTGATTTTGATAAGCAAAAAATACAAGAGATAATTGTTATAATACAAAAAATAGTGGGAACAATATTGGTAAAGCTATTTGTTGCTTTTAAAAAACTATTAGATGAGATTCCAAGTATTATTGCAATAATTAAATATATGTATCCATTAATAAGATTCATTTAAATATTAGTAATCTTTATTTTTAAAAAAATCTTTCAAAAAATAGGGTAAACCATCAGGGTTTGTCCATAAACCACTTTTTCCACCTTCTTTAATTAATAGTTTGATGTTATCAATTTTAAGATGTGGATTAACTATTTTACTTAAATCATAAATTGTAATTAATGCTGCATTCACACCCATAATAGCTTCCATCTCTACACCAGTTTTTGCAACTGCTGAAACAACACAAAAAACTTCTAGAGAATTATCTTCATTATTCATTATTATTTTTGTAGCAGTATGATCAATTGGCAAAGGATGACATAAAGGTATTAATTCACTCGTTTTTTTAACACCCAATACAGCTGAAATCTCAGCCAAAGTAATAGGGTCTCCTTTAGGCATTTCTTTATTTTTAATTAATTCAAAAACCTCTTTTCCAACATAAATTTTACCAGATGCTAATGCTCTTCTAAAATTTTCTTTTTTTGATGAAACATTAACCATATTGAATGAGTTTTTTTTAAAAATTTCATCAGCCCAATCCTTTAATTCATTTTGGTTAATTATTTTTAAATTTTTCATATTAACCACCAGTTGTAGATAAATTTTTTGTTAATCCTGTTTCACCAAGTTCTAAATAGTGAGATTCTTTTTTAAGATGTAATTGTTTTAAAATAAGATCTACAAGCTCATTTTTTTGACTATCATTTTGCAACAGGTGTCTAATACTAATTCCAGTATTTCCAAACAAACATAATCGTAAGTCGCCTCTTGAAGTAATCCTTAATCTATTACATGTTTTACAAAAATCTTTAGAGTAAGGAGCTATTACACCAAATTTACCTTTATAATCAGGATGAATAAAATTTAATGATGGACCTGCATCTTTACCAAATGTCTGATGAATCCAATTATTTTTCTCTAAGTAGTCTCTAAATATTTTTGAAGAAACATGATTTTTTTTAAAATAATCTAAATTATCTCCAGTTTGCATTAATTCTATAAATCTAAAATCTATCTCGTTATTTTTAATAAAACTTCCAAATTTTTCAAAATCTGCATGTGAATCGTTGATACCTTTAAGTAAAACAGCATTAACTTTGATATTTTTAAAGTTCAATTCCTGTAGAATCTTTATTCCTTCTAATATTTCTAGAAGACGATCATGACCAGTCAGTTTCTTGAATGTTTCTCTATTCAAACTGTCTATACTTATATTAATTCCATCTAATCCAAACTCATGTAATTGTTTAGCAATTTTATTTAAACGATAACCATTAGTAGTCATTGTTACTTTAGGAATATTTGAGTTCTGTTTCATATCCTTAAGGATATCAAAAAAATCTTTTCTAACTGTTGGCTCTCCACCAGTAAGGCGTATTTTGCAAACCCCTAATTCTGACAATGCTTTTGTTAATCTTGCTATTTCTTCACCTGTCATAAAGCTTCTAGTATCCCCAGGGTTTTTTTTATACCCTTGAGGCAAACAATAGGTGCATTTGTAATTACAGACATCAGTTATAGATAATCTTATGTAGGGAAATTTTCTTCCAAATGTATCTGTAAGTGTTTTCATTAATGTTTTTTTATATTATATTTTAACATAAATCATGGACAAAATTCTAACTAACAATGAAATTAAGCAGTTTAAAAATGACGGTGCGATATTTTTAAAAGATAAGTTTGATGTTCGATGGATAGAAAAATTAAAAAAAGGTATTGATAGAGATATTAAAAATCCAAGTCCTAGATTTAAATCCCATACTATTGAAGAAAATGTTCCTAAATATTTAGAGGACTATTGGACGTGGGATTTAGTCCCTGAATTTAAAGATTTTGTATATAATTCCCCTTATGCCAAAATAGCTTCAGAGCTAATGGGTGCTAAAAAAATTAATTTAGTAATGGATAATTGGTTTTTACGAGAAGCTGGATCAAAATCATCAACACCATTTCATCACGATATAAGTTATTTTGATATGGATGGAACAATGTGTGTTCTCTGGTTGCCTCTCCAACCAACCGGTAAAAATGAGGGAGTGGTTTGGGTAAAAGGTTCACATTTATGGAACAAACTTTTTTTAAGAGTTCTTTTTAAGGATGGACATAAAATTGAAGGAAATGAATGTGTGGTTGACGGAAAAAAATATGAACTTCCTCCAGACATTTTAGGAAATAAAGATAAGTATGAATTTTTACAATGGGATTGTCAATTAGGTGATGCTGTTATATTTGATATGAGAACTCTTCATGGAACTTTAAGTTCTTCAATACCAAACAAAACATTAAGTCGTTATACTTTAAGAGTTGCAAAAGAAGATACCAAAATAAATTATGTTGGTGACTGGACAAGTTATAATTATCGAAAAGCTATGCAAGATGGTGGCTATAAAGAAGGTGATAGTCTAGGTGGAAAAATGTTTCCTACTTTATTTGAAGATAGTTAGCTTCCAGCTTTTACAACTGGAAGCCATCTTTAAAAATTTATTTTCCTGGCTCTTTGTACCCAGATGCAGTTTTGTTAGCAATTTTTGCAATTGCATTTAAATCCACAACTTCATGAACAGAAAAATCTGTTACAGCTCCACTAGAAACCGCAATCATTCCAGAAGCTGAAGCTTGCTCAAAAGTACCTTCGACCTCAACCATAAAATCGTATTCTCCTCTTAAACCTGCGTATCCTGTAAGTTTTGCACCAACAGACTCACTTAATGCGGTTGTTGCAGCTCTTCGATCTGTATCAGGGTTACTTACAAATCCACCAAGACCTTTAGCAGTATATTTTCCCATTATTATAAATTTAGCCATAAGTATCTCCTTTATTAATTTGTAAGATTTAAACATATTTGCTAAAAATTTGTAAATATTTTATTCAATCAATTTTAAATTATTAAATTATGTACGAAAAATTTGGACAATTCATTGATGGCAAATGGTCGCCTTCATCTAACAATGAAACATATGAAGTTATTAATCCGGCAACAGAAGAAGTTTTGGGTCATGCATCAAAAGCTACACCAGCTGATGTTGACCGAGCATTAAAGTCGGCTGAACAAGGATTGCAAATTTGGAAAAAAACTCCACCTTGGCAAAGATCATATGTTTTAAGAAAAATTGCTGACAAGTTGAGAGAAAAAAAAGACACACTGGCTAAATGGATGACTTTAGAAAATGGAAAACCATTAGCTGAAGGTGTCGGTGAAACAAATGGTGCAGCAGATATTTTTGAGTGGAATGCTGAAGAAACAAAAAGAATTTTTGGACAAACAATTGAGAGCAGATTTGAAGATACTAGAGTTCATGTGTATTACCAGCCAGTTGGAGTTGTTGCTGCATTATCTCCATGGAATTTCCCTCTTATTTTGGCTGCTAGAAAAATTTCAACTGCGCTTGCAGCTGGTTGTTCGGTAATCATTAAGCCTGATACAATTACTCCTGGTGTTGTAATGGAGTTAGTAGATATTTGTAGAGAATGTGGTGTTCCACCTGGAGCAGTAAACCTTTTATCTGGTGACCCCCCGAGTATTGCTTCTCAGCTAATTCAATCAGATATTATAAAGAAAATTTCAATAACTGGCTCTGTTAGAGTAGGGAAATTAATTTTAAAACAAGCTGCTGATAAAGTTCAAAGAGTTACAATGGAATTAAGTGGTCATTCACCTTTTATTGTTTTCGATGACGCTGATATAAAAAAAGCAACTGACATGGCAATTAGTGCTAAATTTAGAAATAATGGACAGGTGTGTATTTCTCCTAATAGATTTTATATTCATGAAAATAAAAAAAATGAATTTATAGATTTATTTATAGAAAAAACTAAAAAATTAAAAATTGGTAATGGTATGGATCCAGATACTCAATTAGGTCCATTAACAACACAAAAAAGATTAAATGAGATTGAAACGCTGGTTGAAAAAACTAAGCAAGAAGGAGCAAAAGTTTTGTTAGGGGGTAAAAGACCAGCAGGCTTTAATAAAGGTTTTTTCTATGAACCAACAATTTTTGATGATGTAAAAGATGATTTTACTGTAATGAAAGAAGAACCTTTTGGACCAATAGTTCCAATGCTATCTTTTAAATCTTTCGATGAAGTAATAGAGAGAGCTAATAATCATGATCTTGGATTGTGTAGCTATGTTTGCACAAATTCAATGGAAACTGCTCATTTAGCATCTGAACAACTTGAGACAGGATCTGTAGCAGTAAACACCGGTTTTGTTGCTATTGCTGAAGCCCCTTTTGGAGGAATTAAACAAAGTGGATACGGTAGGGAAGGTGGATCAATGGCAATTAAAGATTATTTAAATGTTAAGTACACACACCTCGGTATAAAAGGTTAATTAGATTTTAAGTGTTTAAATGAAATTTTTAAGAGTTGGTGAAAAAAATAAAGAGATACCAGCTATATTAGATAAAGAAAATAAGATTAGAAGTCTATCCAACTATATTAATGATTTTAATCCAGATACATTAAATTTTAACACAATAGATAAGATAAAAAATTTAGATTTTAAATCATTACCTGAAATCAGCTCAGATGCGAGAGTTGGATCTTGTATTACAAGACCAGGAAATTTTTTTGCAATTGGATTAAATTATAAAGAACATGCAGAAGAAACGGGTGCAAAAGCCCCAGAGTTTCCAGTAGTTTTTAATAAATCTGTTCATTCAATAGTTGGGCCGAATGATAACGTGATTATTCCAAAAAATTCACAAAAGTTAGATCATGAAGTTGAAATTGCTATGGTGATTGGAAAAAAAGCTAAAAGAGTTTTAGAAAAAGATGCTCAAGATTATGTATTTGGATACTGCATTTGTAACGATATTAGTGAAAGAGAATGGCAAAAAGAAAAAGGTGGCCAGTGGGTAAAGGGAAAATCAGGAGATACATTTGGGCCTCTAGGACCTTACCTTGTTACACAAGATGAAATAAGTGAATTAGATAATATGAATTTATATCTTGATGTGAATGGCAGAAGACATCAAACTGGAAATACAAATTTGATGATTTTTAGCTTTAATTTTTTAATTTCTCACTTGAGCAATTATATAACTTTAATGCCTGGAGATATTATAACAACAGGAACACCACCAGGTGTTGGTTTAGGTATGAATCCACCAAAATTTCTAAAAAACGGTGATGAAATGGTTCTAAAAGTAGATAATCTAGGTCAACAAATCACTAAAGTTATTGAAGAATAAAGTTACAATAGCGAATGCAAAAAAGAGACCTTTACTACGATAGAATACCCACAAAACTTCTGAGGGAAAATGTTAGATACCTAGGAAATATACTTGGAAAGGTTTTAAAAGATCAAGAGGGAGATAAATTTTTCAGACTAGTTGAAAAAGTAAGAAAATTATCAAAGGCTAACAAAACCAATCTAAATAGCAAGCA
>AACY020561869.1_pt1 | contig 17342 bp, 14 predicted proteins | sample 267378 | NCBI WGS metagenome assembly AACY02 (sample SAMN02954345, study PRJNA13694) | marine metagenome | biome: aquatic; feature: ocean; material: water; isolation source: isolated as part of a large dataset composed predominantly from surface... | reverse complement strand
TGCACCGTAATCTTGCCACCAGGTTCAGTGTAACGAATCGCATTAGAAATCAGGTTAGAGCAAGCACTTCTAAGCTGTAGCTCATTGCCATGGGAATCTAATCCCGGCTCACAATGGAAACTTAACTCATATTTATCCTGCGCTAATGCTTTAGCTTCTTCCTTTAAAACTTCCATTAGCTGCGACATGTTTACCGTGTTCTCAAGATTAATATCCACCGCATCTTCGATACGCGATAACACCAGTAATTGTTCGACCATCGACTGCATTCGCCGAGTCTGCTGCTGCATTAAGGCTAAGGGCTTAGCGTTCATCGAATCGGGTTCCGCCATGCTTTGCATCATCTCTAAATAGCCCTGCAATACAGTGAGCGGGGTTTTGAGTTCGTGTGACACATTGGCGACAAATTCTTTACGCATGCCTTCGAGTTGTCTTATCCGTGTAATATCGCGGGCAATCAACAGTAACTGCCGATCGCCATAGGCCATGATACGAATTTCGAGTAAACGCCGCTCCGATACGGGCGAAGCCAGCTCTAAGGGTTCCTTATATTCAGCCGCTTTGATATAGGCAGAAAAATCGGGATGACGAATTAAATTATCGATTCGTTGACCATTATCCTGTGGCCAAACGAATCCCAACATCAGCTGAGCTAATTTATTACACCATAAGATATTATGCTCTGAGTCGAGCACGACTGCTGCATCGGGTAAGGCTTCAGCGCCTTGACGGAAACGCCCAAGTAGAGCTGCCAATTGACCGACTCGGCGACGATTTTTACCTTGCAGGCGGTAAATACCATTAAATACGCCTTCCCAACTGCCAGTACCTTGGGGAGGCGTTAATTTTCTATCTCGCCATAACCAAAAATTAAGTCGCGCTAACTGACGGTAATGCCAGAACACTAGCCCTAGCAATCCAATGATCAGTATCCAGAGGGGTTTCCCTACCAATAAACCAATGAGCAAACAAAGCAGTAAAAATACGGCTAAGCGCGTAAACAACCGGTACCCTGAATAAGAGTCGAACATAAATAAACCCAAACATCAGGCTAAATAAGAGGAGCACAAGATAGCCGAAAAGCTAACCTGTGCCTATCTCTTATTTGGCACTAACTACGTGTTGAGAAACGATAACCCGCGCCACGAACCGTTTGAATGAGACGATCATGGCCCGACTCTTCAACCGCTTTACGTAAACGACGAATATGCACATCTACGGTTCGGTCTTCGACATATACGTTTGTGCCCCACACATTATCAAGCAGCTGTTCGCGGCTATAGACACGTTCTGGGTGTGTCATAAAAAAGTGTAACAATCGAAATTCTGTGGGTCCCATATCGAGTACAGTATCGCCAACACTCACCCTGTGACTCACGGGGTCGAGTAACAATCCTTGTACGTCAATCGTTTCTTCAAGACGGGTCGGCGCGCTACGGCGTAGCACCGCTTTGATACGTGCCACCAACTCCTTGGGTGAGAAAGGTTTAGTGATATAGTCATCGGCGCCCACTTCGAGGCCCTTAACCTTATCTTCCTCTTCTCCACGGGCGGTGAGCATAATAATGGGGATCTGACGGGTAAACTCATCCTGCTTGAGGCGTTTAGCCAATTGAATACCGCTTCCTCCAGGAAACATCCAATCCAACAAAATCAGATCGGGGTAAGGCTCCTTTAGCAGCGCAATGGCCGAATCAAAATCTTCTGCCGCAGAGGTGGTAAACCCATGCTGTTCCATTACAAAAGTCAGCATCTCGCGGATGGCTAACTCGTCTTCTACTATCAATATCCTTGCAGTCATAGGTGATTTTCTGTCAGTGAATGTCAACACGGCTATTATTAGTCATTTTTATTACAGATTTATGAATAAGTGTGCCGCACAAGCTATATAGTAGCGATAATTGTCATATTAAGTTTATATAACTGTTTGTTTATCGCAATAAAAAAGGAAGCCGAAGCTTCCTTAATTCAATCTTAATACTGAGATTAGAACTTGTGTTCTAAACCAACAGCGATGTATTTATCATCATCTGTATTCGCTTCTAAAGAGCGATTGGTATAGAAAGCAAACACTTTAGTCGGCTTGCCTAAGCTGTAGTCCGCACCCACTGACCATGAATCACCTAAGTCTTCCATGTCTTGATATTGTGCTTTTAATGTCACAGCATTGATATCATAGGCAGCACTTAACAGGTAGCCAGTCGCACTGTCTGCAGACACCTCAACTGGTTCGCCCGTTGTTGCATTGTATTTGTACGTTTGTTCCTGCTGCTGATACATACCACCCAACTTGATGCCAGCTAACTTGGCTTGTAAGCTAGCACGCACGATTTCATATCCAGACACATCAGAATCGTACGCAAGGGCTGCATAGACAGCAGTTTTCTTTAACTTAGCGTCACCATACATGGCGGCAGCACTGAAACCATCTTGAGCAAATTGACTTTTAACATCATTACCTTCCGCAACATAAGTGACACCAAACACGAAGTCACCAAAGGAAGGGGTTAAGTAAGTTGCCGTTTGCGCAGCACGAACTTCACCTTTAAATAATTTTGTTAAGTCGCCAGAAAGATCGTTAAATTGGTCAACATCACCTTGAGAAATCTTCAGCAAAGTATCGTTACGACCAACAGAGAACGAACCAAAGTCGCCTTTTAAACCAACAAATTGATTACGCGCAGTAAAGTTGTCGCTTGATGCATTGCCAGTATCTACTTGATACTCAACAGTATAAAAAGCAGAAACCAACAAATTGATTACGCGCAGTAAAGTTGTCGCTTGATGCATTGCCAGTATCTACTTGATACTCAACAGTATAAAAAGCAGTAAGTGAACTTGATAATTCGAAATCACCCTTCACACCAAAACGAGAAGCATTACTTTGAATAGTTGTTGTAGCGTCACCTTTCTCATCGTTTGATTGAGCGGTAACATTCAACTTACCATAAACAGTCAGTGGCTCAGCGGCATAAGCAGAAGCCAGAGTTGCAGAAGCTAGCGCAGAAGCAAGTAGAGTTTTACAAAAAACGTTCATCATTTAATCCTTTCGACGTTATGTTCGTCTTGGTTATTGGTTTGGAACGACCGAAAGTTTGCAATGAATCTGTTTCAGTTTTATTTCAATTGTGACAACTTAGGACTACCACCATAAAACCGCACCACCTACAAAAGACAAAACCCATTAACACCAAGGGTTATAGCTGAGTTTTTCTCAATGTTACATTTTGATGAATTCTGCAACTAAGGCAAAATTTAACGATTTCAGGTAGGTTTACCCCGCCGCAACTATGCCGTAAACTGCGACTTTATTTTTCCAATGAGCGCATCTTATGTGGTTTAAAAATCTTACTCTTTATCGTTTCAATAAACCTTTTTCCATCGAGACAGAAGCACTTGAAACCGCACTTGCCGATTTCACATTTTCCCCGTGCGGCAGCCAAGACGTCAGCAAATTTGGGTTTTCCAATGCCTTAGGTAAACAGGGCAGCACCTTAGTGCACAGTGCCAACAATCGTCATCTAATCTGTGTCACTAAAGAAGAAAAAATTCTTCCTGGTCAAGTAATTAAAGAATCATTAGAAGAAAAAGTGGCACAAATTGAAGATGAAGAAAATCGTAAACTCGCCAAAAAAGAAAAAGATGCGCTAAAAGATGAAATCATCACTAGCCTATTGCCACGCGCTTTTTCGCGCCGCAGCCAAACACGCGCACTGATTTTACCTGAGCTAGAAATGATCCTCGTCGACAGCTCAAGTGCTACTAAGGCAGAAGAATTATTAGCCTTATTACGCAAGGCCTTAGGTAGCTTGCCAGTGATCCCTTTAAGCTTTAAAGCACCGATTGAAAGCCAATTAACTGAATGGCTTAAAAATGGCAGCGCCCCCTTACCTTTTGAAATGCAAGATGAAGCTGAGCTGAAATCTGCCGCAGATGAAGGCGGCATAGTACGCTTTAAGCAGCAAGATCTAAAAGAAGACGAAGTACTTGCCCACCTAGAAACCGGCAAAGAAGTGCATAAGCTCGCCCTGCACTTTGGCCAATCGATTGCGCTATTGCTGCAATCCGATGCCAGTGTGAAACGCTTAAAATTCTCCGAAGAATTTAGAGCGGGTAATGATGAGTTGGGTAATGAAGATCCGATGACGCGCCTCGATGCTGACTTTGCCTTAATGGGCAGTGAATTAGTCGCACTAATGCATGCCCTGGTTTCTGCATTGGGTGGCATTGAAGAGACTCAAGCTTAACGCTTAAAACGCTGATCGTATTTGGCCAAGGCTCCTTCCTAGCCAGTATTAGAAAAGTAAAAGGCGCCGCAGTTGGACTCAGTTCACTGCGGCGCCTTTTTAGTCTCTATGACTGAAGTAACACATTGGTAGTGATTCGAATAAGCCAACCTAAAGCCCACTCACTCAAATCGCAAACAAGTTAACTTTTCGTCAGCAGCTCACCCTTATTATCAAACGGCCAATCGATGCCCAGCCAAGCCTTGAAGAAGGCTTTTTGCTGTTTAGTCGCCTTCACATCGCCTTTGAGCACTAGCTTGCCGCTTTGTTTCTCACCTAAGGTTAACGCCACTTGCTTAATTTTATCATTGTTAAATAAGGTGATTTCGACCTTATCACCCACTTTAAAGTCTTTGATGCGCTTATCAAATCCTTGAGCGGTCACCTTTAAGCCATTAATCGCGATAATCTCGTCTCCCGCCATGATACCAGCCTGCCAGGCGGGGCTATTACGCAATACTTGGGCAAGCACCAAAGAACCATATTCGCTGCTTAAGGTCATGCCAGTGAAAGGCTCAGCTTTAGCGTCTTTACCGTAGGACATCACTAATCCCGCCTGAGACAACAGGCTTGAAAACTCAAGGCTCAGTGGACTATTCACATGACTTTGCCACCATGGGCCATAGTCCTTACCCGATAAGTCCTTCAGAATTTGCTGCACATCGGCCACAGTGTAACCCTTAGGTACACGGTAATCCTGGTAGAGTTTACGGTGCACGTCGCGGTAAGAATGGGCAAGATTCGAGTCCGCCAGCAGAGAGAAATCCAGCGCCAGTGAGGCTAAATAACCTTCGGAGTAAATATTCACACTGTGGTTAATCGCATAATCGCCGCCCGTACTGCTCCATTCGCCTAAACTTGCCTCGGCAACCGATTGAATTTCACGCCCAGGTGTCAGCTCGCTTTTTTCGATACGTTTGGCTAAGTCTTCTAAAAATTCTTTTGGCGTCATCACTCCTGCGCGCAGCAACAATTGCCCTTGGAAATAACTAGTTGATCCCTCGGCAATCCACAACAGTTCGGTCATGTTTTCATGCTGATAATCGTAGGGGACCAAACCTGCCGGACGATAGGCTTTAACGTTCCAAGTATGAATAAACTCATGGGACGCCGTGCTAATAAAGCGTAGGTAATCCTTACGCTCGCGAAAACTAAACCGCGGCAGTTGAATAACCGTCGAGTTTAAGTGCTCGGTCGCGCCGCCCGCACCGCTGGTGGCATGCACCATATAAACATAACGATCAAAAGGATAATCATCCCAGATCGCTTTAGCTTGGCCACTCAATGCGGTTAAGTCTTTCACCACCTTATCGGCATCGTAGTTGCCTTCACCCCAAAACACTAATTCATAGTCTTTGCCATTAGCACTAAATTTTTTGTGAGTACTCACCCCTGTTTCAATGGGGGAGTCAATTAGCACATCATAATTAGGTGCAATAAATGAATGCGCCATTTTGCCTGACGACATGCCCGAATAACTCTGCCAGTTTTCGGGCACGGTTAATTGTACTGCTACTGGGTCTTCTCGAAATTGCGGGCTATACATTAATACGCCACTGGCATCGAGATAAGCATGGCTTGAATCAATATGACGCACGCGCTGGCCTAATTCATTGGCGTAAAGTTGATAACTCACGGTTACATTGGTTGGATTATCTAAGGCTATTTTCCACTCGCCACTAGCACTGCGTTTCCATGGGAGTGGATTGCCCTTACTGTCTTTTGCCGTGAATAAACGCACGCCATCAGAGAGTGGTAACACTTGGTATTTACCCGTACGCCACACAGGAAGATTAACCGTTAACTCACCTGCTTTAGCTTCGGGAAACGTTACACTCACCTGTGCAAGATGATGTTGGGGTTGGCTTAAATCAATTTTGTAATCCACATCGGCAAATACGTTAGCCGACCCTAATACACTTAATGCCAAAATAGATAATCTATTGGGTTTCACTCTGACTTCCTTCCGTCTTCTGTTATTATGCTTCTTATATTTTTTCCAAGTATAACAAGTCGATGTAGCATCCTCATTAGGCGCTAACAAAAGCTAACAAAATAAGTTCCTTGACTTAGGGAATATAGGGCCACCTACACATGCATAAACTCATTGTTATTTTCGTGACCTTGTTAATATCTATTTCTTTTCAAACCTTGGCGGTCGATCTTGAGGCTGAAGAAATAGAATTGCGTGAAACGCCACAAAAAATGTATGACAGGCTTAATCAGTCGATTTCTTTTCCAATCACCTTTAAGAACCGTGAACAATTCGAACGAGCAGCCCAAGAACAGGGCTACAGCAGTGATGAGTTTGAGCACATACTGCAACTCCTCGCACGGTTAAATCTGGAACCCAATGTCAAAACCAAGGTGGGTTTTCAAGACGCAAACAACTTAATCGAACTTCTGGCAAGCATAGCGCAAACGCCCTTCGAGCAAGCCACCGTCGCCATGCTAAAGGGGCGCTATATCGGCCGCACCGAACAAAAATACCAAGAAGCGATCGCTTTTTATAACGAAGCACTGACACAGATCAGCGAAAGCGTTGATATTGAGTCTATGCTGCTAAAACATACCATCCATGAACATTTAGGTGGCATGCACTTGGTTATTCGCCAAGATGTACCTGCACTAATGCATTTTCACACTTATCGCGATATTGCTTATAAGCTCAGAAACGACTACCTCATCGCGGCGGCCGAATCGAAACTAGGGCACTACTATAATAAAAATCAACAATTAACCAAATCATTGCAACATTATAGTGAAGCGATTCGACTATCAAATCGCTCCAATTATCCGTCAATGAAAACGCATCTTCAGTTACAACTCGCTAAGGTGTATCGTGATTTAAAACAATGGGATGAAGCGTTAAAAAATGCCCACGAAGCCGCAGCAGGATTTAAAAAGCTAGGGAACGATACTTATCTTTCCAGCTGTATGACAGTTATTGCCATGGTGTATGGTGAGCAAGGGGATTGGAACCGCGCCATTGATTACTACCTTAATGCTCAGCAACTCGATGCTAAACGCGGTAATTACATCGCTCAAGGGCTTAATTTCCACAATTTAGGTCAAGCTTATTCGCATCTTAATGATGATGTAAATGCACTTAAGTATTTGTTGATGGCTAATAAAATATTCACTGAAAAACAAAGCCATCATTACTTGGTCTATAACGAATTACTGATTGGTGAAATTGCTCAAGGCAAGCAAGATTGGCCGTTGATGATGGGGCATGCTGAAAACGCTTTAGCGTTGGCGACAGATTTAAATCTACCAGAGGAGCAAAAATCAGCACTGACACAAATCGCCCTTTCGGCAGAAAAACAGCAAGATCAAGCCAAAGTGATCAACACACAAAAAAAGATTATTGAGTTAAACAACTCATTAAAAGACACCGCTAAAGATCCTGGCGTCACTGCTTCAGTCCTTGCTGAACAGCAGCTCAAGTTAGAACTCAATATGATTCAAAGCAAGTTAAATGATGCCATTCAAACCGCTAAGGATACTAATCAATTCCTGGCATTTAGTGGTCTTATCATAACCTTGTTGGTGATAGCAGTTATCTTCTTGCTAAATCAACGACGCAAGAGCAAACAGCAAAACGCATCACTGCTTCAATTAAGCTTAGAAGAACCTTTTACCCATCATAAGGGATATGCTGCACTATTAAACGATCTGACGCTAAACCCGCCTAGCACTCAAACCACTGCGCTAGCTTTAATTGAATTTCGCGACCATATATCGACTGACCTCAATCACGGCCAATATTTTGCCAATACTATGACCCGTCAGCTGACAAACCATATTAGCCATAGTCTGTTTATGCCCGTCTATGTGATCCGCCAAGGCTTATTTGCGGTCAGGTTTACTGAGGCCGTAGAACCACAGCAAGTGTTAACACAACTTCAACAGCAATTCGATAAACAAGCATTTACGCCTAGTTTCAATCTCGGCTTTATCAATTTGCCCCTGCTTGCCAAAGCGGAGATTAACATTGCCCCCAAATTGCTGTTTGAAACCGTGCAAATGGCGCTCGCTGGTGCACGAAGTTTGCCAAATGACACTTGTTATTATGTGAGTCTCAGAGCATTAGATTTTGTGCCACCGACACTGTTTGCCGACCCGCTGTTTTTGCACTTAGAGAAAGGTATTGAACGCGGCCTGATCCGAGTCGAGACGAATGCGATAAAGGAAGATATTGTATGGCCTTGCTGGGAAAATAACCAAAATCGGCATTTGTTAGAAAATATTTGATCAATATCGACAATTAATCACTATCGTACAAGCAAAGCAATTTGCACTCTACGACCATTGTTATAACATTAGAAGCATATGAGTTAAACGCTAATCTGGACAGAGGACGTCTTGCTTGTTAGCCCTGCAGAGTTAGGAAAATACTCCGGATGAAGGATTCCAACGCGACTGTTACACAACTTGCATTACTTCAACAGAAACTTCATTCGGCAAAACTTGCCCTCGATGAAGTCAATGAAGATAGAAATGCTAAGTTACAAACTTTACTCCAATTTATTGGTCATTTAAGTCTTGCCTGCAAAGGTCAAAACTTAGAATTGGATAATAAGCTTGCCAAACTTCGCCATAACTTAAATACCTTTGAGCGAGTCGATGAAGCCCTACCTGAATTGGTCGATGTTGAACGCCTATTAAAAGGCCAATACCACCACGTAATGGTACAACTTGAAGAAAGTCGCGCAGGGCTTGCACAGGTCGTCCGCCAAATTCAACGGGTTAACTCTGTACCAGAAAAGCTCAAAAAAGAAATTAACTACTTTAAGCAAGATCTCGCTAAACCGTTCCATACGGTGTGGGAGTACATTCCTAAAGTAAAACAAATTATCGGCTTCTACGACACCATCCTACAGCAACAGTTTAATGAAACTGAAAAGTTAGATGTGTTACCAAAGCACAGACAACTCGCCCATGAGTTGGCACAAATGATCTCGGAAATTGAATTCCGTAAAGATCAACGCGATCAAGTGCTTGTCATTAAAGAAATGCTAGCATCCGATATTGAAATCGATAATTTACTGGAGGCTTATCAAACGATTTTATCCCTGCTGCTCGATAATATTGCACGGGAAAAATCCGCCTCTCAGGAATTTCTCTACGCCTTAAACGATGCCTTAGCAGCAGTGCGGGAAGTCGTTAGTGAATCCTATAATCACAACCAGCGTAGTTTCCAACTCAAAACCCAGCTTAATCGTGAAATCAATTCTCGAGTCGATAATGTGGGTGAAGCCATTATCGATACCGACGATATTGTCGACCTCAAAGCACGTTTAACCGAACAGCTCAATTCAATTCGCTCCGCACTCGCCCGCAAAGAAGCCTTAGAACAACGGGAGCAAGCCTTACTGCGTAAATCGATGGAAACCATGCGCAAAGAGCTTAACGAGCTGAGCAACGAGGCCAATACCTATAAAGAACGACTTTTCGAACAACAAAAGCTCAATCTGCTGGACAGCCTAACTCAATTACCTAACCGTGCCGCCTTAGAAGAGCGCATGGAGCTTGAGTATCGCAATTACCAACGTCATAAATCTCCGCTATGGATTGCGATTGCAGATATCGATCACTTTAAGAGCATCAATGACAGTTTTGGCCACAGTACCGGGGACAAAACCCTACAGGTCATCGCCATGGCATTAAAAAATTCTTTACGGGATACCGAGTTTGTCGCCCGCTACGGCGGTGAAGAATTTGTGCTCATTTTGCCAGATATTGACGATAACGATATCGCTCAACTTTTAAACAGAGTTAGAGAAAAAGTAAAAAATATTCCATTTAAATTTAAAAATCAGCGGATTACAGTTACAGTATCTATAGGGGCTGCACGAGTCATGGGCAATGAGCTCATACACGAAACCTTTGAGCGCGCCGATGCAGCACTCTACAAAGCAAAACATGAAAGCAGAGACAGGGTCGTGATTGACGTATAACTAAGTCAGACTATACGTCGCTTCTTATCACTCCTGTCGATACGAAGGAGTGATAAATGATAGTAAAAGTCAGCCCTAAGGGCAGCATGGATCAGCTTTCACAACTTGAAGTTGATCGCCTCAAAAAAAGCGCCAAAAGCGCCCTATATCAACTGTATCGTAACTGCTCACTCGCGGTACTCGCCGCGGGTTTAAAGACCGACAATTCTAAAGCACTATTCGAGCAATATCACGACTTCGACATCAATGTACTGCAACGTGAACGCGGGGCTAAGCTCGAGCTTATCAATCCACCGGAACAAGCCTTTGTTGATGGCCAAATTATCACAGGGATCCAAGAGCATTTATTTTCGGTGCTCAGAGATATTCTCTACATCAGCGACAAATACGACACCCTAAAACATATCAATTTAACAAATGCTAGCCACATTACTAACGTCGTGTTTGATATTTTGCGTAATGCCCGCGCCATTGCGCCCATGAAGGATCCTAATGTAGTGGTCTGCTGGGGCGGACACAGCATTAATGCCATCGAATACCAATATACCCGTGAAGTCGGTTATCAACTCGGCCTAAGGGAATTAGATATTTGCACTGGTTGCGGCCCAGGCGCAATGGAAGGCCCGATGAAGGGCGCAGCGATTGGTCACTCTAAACAACGGATTAAAAATGCTCGTTATATTGGCCTCACAGAGCCGAGTATTATCGCCGCTGAGCCGCCTAACCAAATCGTTAACGAGTTGGTGATCTTGCCCGATATCGAAAAACGCCTAGAAGCGTTTGTACGCTTAGGTCACGGCATTATTATCTTCCCCGGCGGTGCGGGTACAGCCGAAGAACTGCTGTATATACTGGGGATTTTGCTCAATAAAGAAAACCAACAAACGCCCTTCCCACTGGTATTAACTGGCCCCAGCGAAAGCGCAGATTATTTTATTAAAATTGATGAGTTTATCGCTGCAACCTTAGGGCCTGAAGCGCAACAAAAATACCAAATCATTATTGATAATCCTTCCGAAGTCGCTCGGGTGATGAAGCAAGGCATGGAGCAAGTGAAAAACCATCGCCGTGCCACAGGAGATGCTTACCAATATCAATGGGGGCTAAAAATTGAGCCAGAATTTCAACTGCCCTTCACTCCCACCCATGAGGTAATGGCAAACTTAAATTTACATTTTCAAACCAACAAAGCGGAGCTTGCAGCCAACCTGCGCAAAGCCTTTTCGGGTATCGTAGCGGGTAATGTAAAATCTGACACCATCAAGCAAATTGAGCAATTAGGTCCCTTCCACATTAAAGGGGATCCGCATTTAATGGAGTTGATGGATAATTTGCTGGGGGCCTTTGTCGCCCAGCATAGGATGAAACTGCCGGGAAGCGCTTATGTTCCCTGCTATCAAATCGTGAAGTAAAACAAAAACCGCCAATGAATAAGTTTTTAATTATCGATGGTCTCAACTTAGTCCGCCGGATTTATGCGGCGATCCCAGATGAGAACGATATGGACAGTTTAACGGAGCGTGTGAGTGTCGCCTGCACTAAACTGCTGCGCATTCACCACCCAACCCATGTCGCTATCGTCTGGGATGGGGATGAGATCTCTTGGCGTAAACAGCTCTACCCTGATTATAAAAAGGGCCGTAAACCTATGCCTGAGCCACTGGCGGCGGGCTTAACGGCATTGCAAGAACACCTTAACAGTTTACAAATCCAATCAATTTATGCCGCTGCTGAGGCCGATGATGTTATCGCCACCCTTGCAATGAAAACCGCCAAAGCCCAAGGTGAAGCCATTATTGTGTCGACGGATAAAGGTTTTAGCCAACTCAATCATCCGCGGATCAGCCAGTGGGATCACTTTAATCAGCAATATCTCAACATCGCTGAGCTTGAACAAAAACTGGGAGTCGATCGCAGCCAATTTCTCGATTTAATGGCTCTTGCGGGTGATAGCGGCAATAAAATCCCCGGTATCGCAGGTATTGGCCCTAAATCGGCCGCCGAGTTACTCCGAACCTTTAGAACCTTAGCGACACTGTTTTCCTCGTTGTCCAATCTCGGCGCCAAACAAGCGAAAAAGTTAGCAGAAGGCCGAGATATAGCACGCCTCAGTTATAAGTTAGCCCAGCTACAAACCGATTTACCCTTAAACATCAACTTAAAAGATTTTCGGGTCAATAGCCCTATTCATACGCCACCCGTCGACTAGCGCCTCTTGTTAACACTAAGTTGCAATAAAGCCGTTTACCTCAGGTCATCAAAGGCGTATTTTATTCATTTGCCAAATAACACATTGGATATGCAAAGGAATTAGATTCAATGAAATCAAAAACCTCGGTTATTATTGGTAGCATATTTGCCGCCTATGTCGCCTTCGTCGCCGTAGTGGTGCTCGTATATGAGCCCACTCCAGATGAAATGGATTGGGAAGATAGGCAAGTCTATAACAGCCAGAAATTAAACGATTTAACACTCGGGCAAGATATTTCCGCCGTCAAAACCCTATTTGGTAAGGCCGATTTTACAGAGGCAAAATCCCTTAAGGATAGCCAGCTACAAGTGCTCTTTTATCGTACTCACCATGAAAAATCCGATGGCGTGACCAGCAAAGAAGAATGCACCCCGCTGATTTTTAAAGATAATAAACTCGTGGCCTGGGGCGATGATACCTATAAACAGTATCTCGAAGCCGGCACAGATATTGTTAGCCGCACCGCCAAAGAGGTCGAAAGCTCAAGCAAAAATTGATTTTGCTCTGATATCACCATCATCCCTAAGCTAAATATCCAAAGCTTATTAAGCTATCCCCCAAAATGGCAGTGTAAATCAATACATTGCCATTTATGTTCCAGAACTGCTTGGAAGCGAGATAACTTTATTGTCAGGTGTGCAGGATGAATTGTCATTTTCCCCTGTGACACGCCACCCTTTAAGTTAATAAAAATCGTCCCTGAGGCTCGACTAAAACCTAGATGTTTTAAAAGGTCACAGGTACAACAATGCCAATCCTAACTATCCCTCTAGCGGTCGTTCAGCTAAAAAGTAATTGCCCCATTTCAATCTAGCAATGTGATTCACAAGTAACTTCAGCGTCGAAAGATTGACCAAATTTTTGTAATGCGGCAGAGTGACTAGTGTAATGGTGGATATTCAATGTCCATGTCTTCTGCACCCATATTTTTTCTCAACAACATCTAGGCTCTATCAGAGTTGAAATGAGGAAAGATGACCATATCTATTACATTCATCGAATAGTGGCTCACAAGGAACTCGCTTGGAAAATATCCTTCGCGAATCCTGTTATTAGGCTGGCCTAAGTCTATATTCCCAGCGTCATCTACCGCGATAGGCGACATTTTTGTTTTGAAATTTACCATACTTTCCATTATTGAGAGTTACCTGTCTATTTTTTGTGATTCCATTCCACTGTTGGATGGTTAGAATTTAATGATAAGTGGATAACTTATTCAAGTGGGTATCGGAGAATTCGACTATTAGCGATTGTAACCGCTGAAGTTTGAAAATGAGCATTACGTTTATTTTCCCTTAAAAGTAACCTCTTATATCCATGGAATCACTACAAACAACAGGATCTTCATTATGTACGCACAGATCACGCAGTTCACAAAAATGCTCCACAATCTTTCACTTCTTCTCGATAAAGCACAAAAGCACGCTGTGAAAAATAAATTTAAGCCAGAAATTCTCCTGAACTCCCGTCTTTCACAAGATATGCTCCCGCTCACAAGCCAAGTACAGATGGCGTGTGATATGGCAAAACTTGTGGCCTCCGTTTTGACGGGTAAACAAGCTCCTTTTTTTGAGGATACTGAAAAAACTATCCCAGAACTCAAAGCTCGCATTGAAAAGACTATCGGCTATGTCACATCAATGGAACAGAACGACTTCTTAGGATGGGAAGAAAGAATTGTAGCTCCCCCTGGTTGGGCTGGAGCTTTTATTGGAAAGGAATATTTCTATCAACATGGAATCCCGAATTTTTATTTTCACATGGTGACGGCATATGCGATCCTTCGTCACAAAGGTGTTGAGATCGGAAAGATGGACTATATCGGAACGCTTCCTTTTTTAAGATAATTGTAGGGCACTCGCTATTCCATGATTGCTCAACGCTCCAGAAGAAATATTCTTGGGAGCATTGAGCTACCATTCGCTTATGAAGTGACTACAAATAACTCAAATTTATAATCAGTGGTGGTATTCTTTCTTTTAAAACGTTATTGAGAAAACAAAAAAATCTTACGTTTAGTTACTCGGTTTCCCCAAGCTAGTATGGCAGACAATGCGGCGTTAAAATCTGGAATTATTGCAACAGTTATTACTTCAACTTCCCTATCCATTCAACACAAAAATCCAGATAGGCCCGCACAAGTGTTGAGGGATGCTTATAACGCGCATATACAAGAAATAGTGGCAAAGATTGGCTGGTTGCGTCTGGTAAAAGTTGAATTAATTCTCCACTTTCTAACCATGGTTTGACAGAGAAATCTGCTAGCTGAGAAACACACATACCACTTAGAGTATAATGAATGACTGCCTGTGTATTATTAGAGGAAAACATGGGTTCGTATTTAACTTTTTCCGTGCCCAAACTCCATTCAAATGAACCTTGGCTTAGATCTTCCCAGGCAGCAATAGGTAGCTGAACCATTTCAGTCAGCGACGTTGGTGTACCATAACTCTCTAATAATATAGGGCTTGCCACAAACATAGTTTTTACATTCATTAAAGGTTTAGCAATCAGATCATCATCCTTTACATTGTTAAGTCTGAGTGCTACATCAATACCATCCTCAAACAAATCGACAACTCTTTCGCTCGAATGGCAAAATATTTTTATGTCAGGATAACGCTGCTGAAATTTAACCAATAAATCCCACCATAATGAAAAATTCGGTGGGATGGACAGGCGCAATTTACCCTGCAATGAGTGGGTTGAAGTGACGGATTTATGTGCATCCTCCAGTAACTCAACACCGAGACGCACCTGTTCAAAGAACTGTTGCCCTTTGTAGGTGGGTTTCACCCCTTGTCGAGATCGCTCCAGAAGTTGAACTTTCAACTCCTGCTCTAACTCATTAATTTTACGACTTAAAGTCGCTATCGGAACCTCTGTTCTATGACTTGCAGCTGAAAAACTACCTGCATTAACTACCGCGATGAACAGTTTGGCTGCGTTGAAATCCATTATTCTTTCCATATTTGGTCATGACATTGTTATTTTTGACCGTTCCATTCCATTTTGCAAATGGTAAAATTTGCATTATGTCATTTTCTACAGGTCATTAAATATGAATAAGCGTTTAACAAAACTGCAAACATCCACCAGTTGAGCAGGCAAATTCATCACCATTAATGACAACGACTTGTGGTGGCAGGACGTAAGGCTCAGTAGTCTCTCTTGGGGTGTTGTGTCCGCCGTCACTGGTATTTTTCTTATCAAATCTGTTAGTCCGTAGAAAAATGGTTTCCGTTTTAATAAAGAGGTACAAAAAATGTCCAAATCGATGCATTTTAGGGATGTAGTGCGTGAACGTCATTCCGTACGTAATTTTCATCCTCAACCTGTGCCGGAAGATATTCTCCGTTCTGTTTTGGAGGATGCACAACGCTCACCTTCAAACTGTAATACACAGCCCTGGCAAACGCATATCGTCTCAGGTTCAAAAAGGGATGCGTTAAGTAAAGCCATTCTAGCGGCAGACGATGCAGGGCAGCTGACGCCAGACTTCAGTTTTGGCATCAATGATTTCCCTGGTGTTTACCGTGAACGTTACAGCGCACAAGGTGCAGCCTATTATCAGGCAATCGGTGTTAAGCGAGAGGATTATGACCAACGTCGGGATGCTTCACGACGTAATCTGGAGTTTTTTGGCGCGCCCCATGTTGCGTTGCTTTTCATGCCAGAAGTGGGCGACAACGTTCGAGTAGCTGGTGATATCGGAATGTACGCTCAAACGCTTCTGCTGTCTTTAACTGCTCACGGTTTAGGCGGTGTTCCACAGACTATGTTGGGTTTTTATGGCGACACCATTCGCAAAGAATTGGATATAGACCCCTCATTGAAATTATTGTTCGGGATATCTTTTGGCTACCCAGACAGAGAACATCCTGCAAATAAATACAGAATTAATAAGGCTCCGATAAGTGAAAGTGTTATTTTTCATCAGTAGTTAAAAAGCTTTCGCTTTGCAAAAATGTACATTCAATTTTTCGGTCAGAACATGGACTGTACATTTTACATGTAGAGAAACATTCTCTTGGCACATCAAGCCAAGTGGCTTTGAACTGCATTTTTACTCAGGATTATTATTACCTGGCTTTTACACTGAGTATGCTTTGTTTACCGAGTGATATTCATGAGCAATCGTAGCAATTTGTTTGCTTCGCTTACTGGGATATTGACAATCGATATCCATCATTCGAGAAGTTACCCTTAGAAATCTTAATCCGAAACCAACGCGTTAAAGTAAAAATTCTAACAAAGTTTTGTCCCAAAGCTTATGAATCGCAACTTTAATTAGATGATATTAATTAACTCTAACTTCCTTTGCAGCATAAAAAACGCCACCTTATGGTGGCGTTTGCTTATAGATAAACCTAAAACAGACGATTACTCATCATCGGCTTTATATTCGACATAGGCTTCGCCTTGGCTTAACCAAGTTGGCGCGGGTTTACCTTTAAGATAATGGTCGAAGTATTCCATCATCCGAATGCTGTAATCGAGCTTATTAGGGTATTTCTTCAGATGATGGGGTTCATCTTCATATTGTAAAAACACCACATCTTTACCCGCACGGCGCATCGCCAAGTACATTTCAACACCTTGCTCCCAAGGCACCGCATCGTCTTTATCGCCAAACATGATCATCAACGGCGTTTTAATGCGATCGGCATAAAACACGGGCGAGTTCTCAATGTATTTTTGTGGCGCTGCAAATAAACTTGCACCTATGCGGCTTTGGCCCGTTTCATATTGGAATTGGCGTGCAATGCCGGTGCCATGGCGAATACCGCTGTAGGCGCTGGTCATATTCGCCACTGGCGCACCAGCCACCGCGGCTTTTAA